>Ga0116192_1000247_pt1 | contig 42689 bp, 31 predicted proteins | sample AD_UKC113_MetaG_FD_89876 | JGI IMG/M metagenome (GOLD analysis project Ga0116192, IMG submission 89876) | Active sludge microbial communities of municipal wastewater-treating anaerobic digesters from Hong Kong - AD_UKC113_MetaG | ecosystem: Engineered > Bioreactor > Anaerobic > Digestate...
ATAAAGGTGAAACTGGAGCTACTGGTGAAAAAGGTGCAACTGGTGAAAAAGGTGAAATTGGAGCTACAGGACCTACAGGAAAAAAAGGTTGTCATGGTTCATCTGGACCTACAGGAGCTACTGGTACTACTGGTGCTACTGGTGAAAAAGGTGATAAAGGAGATAAAGGAGATAAAGGAGAAACAGGTGCTACTGGTGAAAAAGGTGCAACAGGTGAAAAAGGTGAAATTGGAGCAACTGGACCAACTGGTAAAAAAGGATGTCATGGTTCATCAGGACCTACTGGTGCAACAGGTAATACTGGACCTACTGGCGCAACTGGGGAAAAAGGAGAAACAGGGGCTACAGGTGAAAAAGGTGCAACTGGTGAAAAAGGAGAAATTGGAGCTACTGGACCAACAGGTAAAAAAGGTTGTCATGGTTCATCTGGACCTACTGGAGCTACAGGTAGTACAGGAGCTACAGGTAGTACTGGAGAAAAAGGTGATAAGGGAGAAACTGGAGCTACTGGTGCAACAGGTGAAAAAGGTGATAAAGGTGAAATTGGAGCTACTGGACCAACAGGTAAAAAGGGATGTCACGGTTCATCAGGACCTACTGGAGCTACTGGTACTACTGGTCCTACTGGTGCTACTGGTGAAAAAGGTGATAAGGGAGAAACTGGAGCTACAGGTGAAAAAGGTGATAAAGGAGAAACTGGAGCTACAGGTGAAAAAGGAGAAATAGGAGCTACAGGACCAACTGGTAAAAAAGGTTGTCATGGTTCATCTGGACCTACTGGAGCAACTGGAGCTACTGGTACTACAGGTCCTACAGGATCAACTGGTGAAAAAGGAGATAAAGGAGAAACTGGTGCTACTGGTGAAAAAGGAGAAATTGGAGCTACAGGACCAACTGGTAAAAAAGGTTGTCATGGTTCATCTGGACCTACTGGAGCTACTGGTAGTACTGGTGCTACTGGTGCTACTGGAGAAAAAGGAGATAAAGGTGAAACAGGAGCTACGGGTGAAAAAGGTGCAACAGGTGAAAAAGGTGAAATTGGAGTTACTGGACCAACTGGTAAAAAAGGTTGTCATGGTTCATCTGGAGCTACTGGAGCTACTGGAGCTACTGGAGCTACTGGACCTACTGGAGCTACTGGTACTACTGGTGCTACTGGAGCTACTGGTGAAAAAGGAGAAACTGGAGCTACTGGACCTACAGGAAAAAAAGGATGTCATGGTTCAACAGGATCTACAGGACCTACAGGAGCAACAGGTACTACGGGAGCAACAGGTACTACGGGAGCAACTGGTGCAACAGGAGTAACAGGAGCAACTGGTGCAACAGGTATGGCAGGAGAAACAGGAGCTACGGGACCTACAGGTAAAAAAGGTTGTCATGGTGCTACTGGTGCTACTGGTGCTACTGGTGCCACTGGTATGACGGGTCCTACAGGCGCTACAGGAATGACAGGTGCTACAGGAGCTACAGGTAATACGGGAGCTACAGGTAATACGGGACCAACAGGGGCTACAGGAATGACTGGATCTACTGGTGCAACAGGTATTGCTGGTGAAACTGGACCAACAGGACCTACTGGAAGAAGGGGATGCCATGGTAGAGAAGGAGCTACAGGAGCTACTGGTGCAACGGGTACTACAGGACCTACAGGTTCAACAGGTTCCATAGGTTCAACAGGACCTACTGGCCCTACTGGCCCTATGGGTAATACTGGAGCAACTGGTAATATTGGTGAAACAGGGCCTACAGGGCCTACGGGTGCTCAAGGAGAAACTGGTATGTCAGGAGCTACGGGAGCAACAGGAGCTACAGGAGCAAATGGTATGACGGGAGCTACAGGTCCAACAGGTAAATGTGGTACACAAGTAATATGTTTACATGTTTCATACTATGGTATTGTCAAAAACAATATTGATGATTTACAAAAACTCGATGATTGTCATAATTATGTTTTAATGAGAGATACGTACATGTTGTATAAAAAAATAAAAGAATTTGGTAAAAACATGTGGGTAATTGTCAATACTGATTGTGAATACTATTTCTATGATGTTGTTAAACAAAATATCTATCATGTATTACACCAAGATCAATGCATAATAAAAATTAAACATCATAATAGTACTGTAATAATTGATATCAAAGGTGGTGTAACATTTGAATGTATGAATAAAAAATGGATTATTATTTGCACCGATAAAAATAAAAAATTACTTGGCAGTTATTCTTGGTCATCATATTTAAATAATAAAGAATGGGATTCCGATTGCGATGAGGTTAATAACGCATTTCATATAACTAGAATTAATAATTTTAATGCTAAAGTTGTAATAGATGTATTAATAGGTGTAAAAGCACATGCTGACTCATTTATTTATATAAATGAAGATAACTTAGATTTGGCAGGTTGTAATAATGAATGTAACAAAAAATGTAATTGTATTGAAAATAATGTTGGTAATTGTGAAATATGCAAAAATAAATGTTTAGATGTAAATAGCAATTTTGATAGTACAACTATATTAACTAATGATAGTAATAGTATTGATTGTAATAGTGATAGTTGTAACAGCAGTGACAGTAGTGATAGTGTCAGATGTTCAAATAAAAAATTAACAATACTTCATTTAATTACAGATTGCAAAAATATTAAATTACATGAACATCATGATAAGATTTTAATTAAAGGAACAGGCAAATTTACAAAGATCCATCTTAAACTCGTAGTAGATCCAATATATGCGAATGGTATTTGGAAATGGTCTTGTAACAAAGATAATCAAGTATGTTTGTATAATGAAGTAATATATGAGTAAATAAACATATATTACTGCTGTTCATAAAATTATTAGAATTAGATTTATTATTATTATTTTTGCTTTTTTTTTGATATTAATTTAAGTATTTGAATGGTAAAAAATAAAAATTAAAATATCATAATATGCTTAACATAAATTTTTACGTTCGATTATTATTTAAATTTTTTATACGAATTAAGTATATACGTATTCACTAATGATTTCAAATATTGATAAAGAAGAAACAACACAAGCTCCTTCATTACCTGGATATACATTTTATAAAAACTTGGATCATCCAAGTCACGATATAAAATGTGTTGGAAGGAAAAGTCCCCAAGAACTTAAAGAATTACTTGAAAAATATGAATATGGTATGGGTTTTAACACATTAGGTTGGCTTAAATATTCAATTGACAAAACAAAACTTGTACCGTTATATGGTTCAGAATATGATGATGATGGAATTTATTTAAAAGATATGGAGCCAATAGTACAAGATAAAATAAATAATTTAGTAAAAATAAAAAATGATCCAGATAGGATTGCAAAAACATATGATATTACATTTACTATTACAACATGTAAACGCCTTGCTCTTTTTAGAAGAACTATGGAAATATTATTAATTAATTGTTCTAATTTTAATTTAATTCGCGAATTTATATGTATCGATGATAATTCAACGCCAGAAGATCGAGAAGCTATGGTACGAGAATTTCCATTTTTTACTTTTATTATGAAAACACCATCTGAAAAAGGACACCCTAAAAGCATGAATATGTTAATGGATGTAGTTAAAACAAAATATAATATTCATTTTGAAGATGATTGGTGTTGCAACAAACCTTTTGATTTAAAGGAAATAATGGATCATATTATTAAAAAAGAATATAATATTTTAATATTGAGAAAAATTTGTTGGTCTGATACTACTATTGTTGATACTGTTGGTAATGAACCAATATGGGAATATATTTATAATAGTAATCATAATTTAAAGCCTGAACTTAATAGAGAGTATGACGAAATTATGTATCCTGAAAGTTTAGATGAAAATCAAGATGATAAACAATATTCAGGTAACAAGTATTGGTGGTGGCCAGGTTTTACATTAAATCCTTCAATTATTAACTTTGAAGTTATTAAAAATATTGGGCGATATAAAGAAGATATTATGACAGAATTATTTGAATATGATTTTTCCTTAAGATGTCATAATGCTGGTATTAGAGCATATTATGTTAACTTAAATATTGAACATATTGGAAATATTGTATCAAGTTATACTTTGAATGATTTTAAAAGATATTACGAATAAAAATGATGTTTTTGTTAACTAAAATTAATAAAATAGTAATTAAAATACAAATAAAAATACATACGCATACATAATGTTAGTATATCTATTACTTATAATAATCGTACCCGTTATGATATATTTTGGGTATGTATCTTTAACTTCTTTTGATAATAAATATATTTGTGTTAGCTCAGTTTATACGATTACTAATGATAGAACTTGCATGATGATAATGTATGACTATGATAGTATACGTTATGATATGACATGTTCATCAGGTAATGTAACAATGTGTAAACTCATGCAAAATGTTAAAATAGGAGATCATGTTGTATTATCAGGATACGGATATAATTTTGATGTATTGAACAGTGGGAAGCAAATTAAAAGTATAAAGTTTAAATAAAATCATATCACAATATACGATGTTAAAAGGTTGAACAACAATAATTTCCAGTTATAGTTAATATTTTTTTTTATAATTACATTAGTATAATACGATGGCTTTGTACGGTAACGGACGCTCCACCAAAACGAACTTTGTTGGTAAGTTAGGAAAGAGGCAATGCAACATAAATTACAATTGTGGTAATGGTTGTGGTAATGGTTGTGGTAATGGTTGTGGTAACGGTTGTGATGGTGAAAAATATTTTAAACACAAAAATATTTCACATAAAAAGTGTCGTTATAATAAAAGATATCAAAATAGCTCTAGCTCTAGTTCTAGCTCTAGCACCAGTTATACTTATAGCTCAAGTACTAGATCTAGTTATAGTTCAAGTAGCTCAAAATGTTGTAAGAGATCGAAATCTACTTCAAGCTCTTCAACTAACAAAGATATTTTATTTTGGGCTGAAGCTGCGACTACTAAGTTTGGACCAGCTTCAAACCGCGTACCTGTAGAGAAAGGAGATAATTTAAGAATTTATAGTAGTACTATTCAAGTTAATGTTGAAGAAGGTAGTGCTTTATATCAACTAGAATATTTCGGTGTTACAGGACCTACAGGACCTACAGGTACTACCGGAGCTACTGGACCTGGATTAACTGGACCTACTGGTGCTACTGGAGTTACTGGGCCTACTGGTACTACCGGAGCTACTGGTCCCGGATTAACTGGACCTACTGGTGCTACTGGAGTTACAGGTCCTACAGGTACTACTGGTGCTACTGGACCTGGATTAACTGGACCTACTGGACCTACTGGAGTTGCAGGACCTACTGGTACTACCGGAGCTACTGGTCCCGGATTAACTGGACCTACCGGTCCTACTGGAGTTGCAGGACCTACTGGTACTACCGGAGCTACTGGTCCCGGATTAACTGGACCTACCGGTGTTACAGGACCAATTGGACCAACTGGTACTACTGGAGCCACTGGTCCCGGATTAACTGGACCTGCTGGTCCTACTGGAGTTACTGGACCTACAGGTACTACTGGAGCCACTGGACCTGGATTAACTGGTCCTATTGGTCCTACTGGAGTTACTGGACCTACAGGTACTACTGGAGCCACTGGACCTGGATTAACTGGTCCTATTGGTCCTACTGGAGTTACTGGTCCTACTGGTACTACTGGAGCCACTGGGCCTGGATTAACTGGTCCTATTGGTCCTACTGGAGTTACTGGTCCTACAGGTCCTGCTGTCCCAGGAGTTGCATTTACAGCACAAAAACTTGATGATCAATTACTTACTAATGTTGATGCGACTATTGTATTTGAAAGTGTTGATTTTGACTTAACAACAATGTATAATAATGCAACAGGTCAAGCTATTGTTCCAATTAAGGGTGTTTATGGTATTGAGGGGAATATTACTGTTTCAAATACTTTAACAAGTGGAATTTTCCGTATTAATGTAAATGCTGTACCAGTTGCAACATTTTTGTTAAATACTTTTATGAAGAATATTTCAATTAATTTCCAAAAAGTGTTAAATGTTGGTGATATTGTTACTATTTCAGGTCTCAATAATAGTGGCTCACCTTCATCAGTTGAAGGTATTAATAATATTAGTGTTGATCCAAATGAAAACTTATCTTGGTTTAGTATGTGGTTGAAAATTCAAACTTAAATTAAATATAAAAAAATATTAAGCATAATAAAAAATATAGTTGATTTTAGATTTTAATTTTTTTTTATGGTTTTAAAAGAACTAAACTTAATGATGCATTATTCGGTAATGTTTGAAAAGTAGGTCCTTCAATACCTTTAATTGTTACAAGGACTGCAGCCCAATCTACAGCCAAAAAATCACTACCTACTATGTTTGAGGTTAATGTGTAAGCACCTGCTGGGCCCAAATGTTGTCCTAGGTTTGCTCCAGCTATTATTTGTCCTTCTGATGCTGGTGTTGGTATTGTATCAATGATAAAATCTGGATTATTAGATGTAAATGTTTGATTGCCATTATTGTTAGTTACTACAGCTAACAATGCAAATTCATTAGATATTGAAGAAGATATTGTGGCAGTAGGCAATAATCCATTTCCCGTATTAGTAGCAATATTACTAAGAGATATATCATCAGATAAAGTATTACGTAATTCAACTACTTCGATATTAACTTTTGCCTCATTATTTATGAATGCTGTTACTGTATAAAATGGACTTTCTAATACATTATCAATATACCAAATACCTACACTAATAGGACCATTATTGGAAATTGCAGCTTGATTTAATGTATTTCCTTGATTATCTACCAAATTAGTTATTGTACAACCATCTGATAATTGAATAGAAACATAACATGCACTACCTGTTAAAACTTCAATTGGTGTGCTTGTTATTGAAGTAGTGTTAATAGTAGATTGATTAAAACTATGGTTACCTAATGTAATTTGAGGTACGTACTCTCCTTTATTATTTGTATTTGATAAAAGATTTACTGGTACATTCGTATTATTAACAAGTTTAATTTGACTACCTGCAGTACCAAAAAAATTTATGTTTCCAGATAACTGACCACAACTATTTTGATATACTGAAGTATAAAATGCAGATCCTGGTATGTCAATATTATTCTTTGTAAGTTTAAACGAAAAATCACTACCTATCGAAGGACATGCGGTAACATAATATTTAGCTTCATAATAACCTGTAGTTGTTAGTACAAGGGAATTAGTACCATTGAATGTTGTACCAACAAGAGGACCTGCATTGTTAAAAGTAATTGCTTGATCTATTGACATTGGACATGAAGCTTGAGTTAGTGTTTCTGGCATATTATTGTAGACAAATGCAAAGTTAGGTGCGAAAGATTGTCCAGTAGGTCCAATAGGTCCGGTGGGTCCAGTATCACCAACTCCTGGACCAGTAGGGCCCATAGGTCCAATAGCTCCTGTAGGACCTCTATTATCTGATTGCGGGTACCATTTATTATGTTTACAAATGTAAAAAATACCCGTATTAACATCGAATAAATAGACGTCACAATATTTTACTTTAATAGCTTCAAATAATTTATTTCTGCATACTTTCCACATTTTAAATTTACATTTATCATAAAAGTAAAAATTATTTGGCGAATCAACATAAACCCATGTGTCATTTAATTTTTTGAGAATAGTACCAAATTTAATTAATAGAGCATATTCTACAAAATTTTGACACTCATTATCTAAATTTTCAAGATCATTATAACAATTAACAGCGATACCAGTATGCAATAAATTAATTGTAACCATCTTGTAACTCTGACAAATATTAGTATTATTGCTGCTATTACTATCATTACTACAATTGCTGCTATTACTATCATTACTGTCGTTATTATGATTGTCGCAATTATTACTTGGGAATTTTATTTTATTATTTGATAGTGTTGAGTTAGAAGGTAAATATGTTGGTTTATATTTTTGTTTTTTAATATATTTGTTATGAATTGTGGGTGTTGTTTCTACTGTTACATTATCACTACTTGCAATACTGTGATTATCACTATTATCAATAGGAATAGGGACTTGATTTTTAGTATCTATTTTTTGTATTTTTTGACCAAAAATGTTAACAAATAATGTTTCATGATTTTCTACATCGTAGTAATGAAAAGAAAGTGGTGTCTTTTTAGGGAACCAACCATTTTCAGTCAATTTATAAACAATACAATTTTTTTTTATCAAACAAAATAATTTAGTATTCGCATTATATTTTGCTCTAATAAATTTCATTTTATCGATATTAAAAGTATTACGCACAATACCTTCATAAATAGGTAACATTCCTGGTGCAAACATTAAAACTATATATTTGTCTAATATTAAAAAAAAGTGACGAGTTCAAGTTAAAATATGGTAATAAAATTATGGTAATATTTATTTTTTTTTAATTACAAATTTATCACAAAGTCCTTTAACTACACTATTTTCAGCGTTTTCAAAAGCTTTTTTTCCTTCTTTAATTAATTTTATTTGTTGAAGCATTGGATATAATGGACTAATATCATCACCACTTATTACTTTTTTAAATATGAAATAAAATTCATCACTAAATTGTGGAAATGCCTCTTCCATGTGTTTTTCATAAACATTATAATTTTGTTTTTTGAGATTCATTAATTTATCATTTTGCATGTATCTTAAAATTTTTAAAACATTATCAGCTACGAAATCTGGGTCTACTAAATTAACAGGATCCAAATCGTTTGCATCACACATTTGCTTAGCTTGATCTATTGAGAGATTCATATTGAATATTTAGTTGTTAATATACTTTTATTTTTATAATTTATTTATATGAATAACGCGTTAAGAAGTTGGAGATGTTTTGAAAAAATATAAATCTTCATTTCCAAAATGTATAATATTTAATACGTTATACCTTCTAGATACATTAACTTGTTTTGCAGTACAAGTTATTTCAGCAAGTTTACTAAAATATGGTATTGTAATTTCTGGATTTTCCATACAACTAATTGTATGAATTTCATTTATACCATTAATCCTAAGTATTTTGTTATTGTCACAATATAATTCTTCAAGATGTGGTAAATTATCAATTGAAGTTATTTTATTATGAGAACAATTAAGAATTTTAAGATTTGGATATTCTGGGATTTTTTCTAATTTATTGAATTCACATGACAATACCGTTAATGTTTGTAAACTATTATATTTATTTAGAACTGTTAATTTATTATTGTTACAATCTAATTGTGTTAATGAATTACCATATTCTAATGTAGAAATATTATTGTTACCACAGTCTAATATTTCTAAGCATTTCAAATTTGAAACATTCAACATTGTTAGTTTATTGTATTTACATACAAGTTCAGTTAAACTCACGGGTAAATTATCTAAACTATTGAGATTATTATTGCTACAATCTAATGCTTCTAAATTAATTAGATGTGACAAATTACCAAGTGATGTTAGTTTATTACTCGAAATAAACAAATATTTTAACGTCGTACTCAATGTTATGGGAATATGAGAAAGAGATAACATCGATAAATCAATATATTCGTCTTCATTTCGTTCCTTCACTTCATTATACTCCTTAATTCTATAGTCTATACTTCCTATATCTTTTGTATTATGTTCTTCATATACTTTTTTACCTTGTGGCGTTAATAAAGAATAATCAATGTCTTTTTTAAAATATTTAAGATCATGTTTGTTAATAGAATATAATTTTTCCCTATTAGGTTCCATAACTATATTTATTGAAATTATAATAAATTAATTAATTATTTTATAACATAATTACACAAATAATGAATCATAAATCAATTACAGTTTGTTGACCAGTATTTTGGCACCGTTTGTAATAATCATTAATTTCAATAAGTAGTTCGCTTTTAGTTTTATATTTCCCATTTTTAGATACAGGAACTATATTGATGCGTTCTACTTCTTTTAATAATTCGTTTAATTTCATTTTCTTAAGTGCTCCTATTGTCAACATTTTAAATTTTCCTATGTCTAAATTATATGTTTGATTATTATCAATGTTAACATTAACATTATTATTGTTATCATTTGTAGTATTATCATTTGTAGTGATATGATTCGTATTGTTATCATTTGTATTGTTAGCACTATTAATGTTATCATTACTACAATTATTTTCAAAATCATGTTTAATAAATGGTAAGTTTTTTTTTGAAGTAGATATGTCTGAATCAGACATATCTGAATTCAAATTATTTACACAGAATTCAATATTAGTTTCTGAACATAAAATTTCTTCGTATTGATTTCTATTATAATTATTAATTATTGGCGTTTGTTCAGTTATTGTTTCTAATTGTGTAGTTGTTGTTTCTGTTATTGTTTCTGTTGTTGTTGTTTCTGTTGTTGTTTGTATTGTTGTTTCTGATTTATTTTTATCTTGTATACAAAGGAAATATTTAGTACCAAGAGGCAAGTTTGCGGAATATTTTTTTAGTATGTCTATTGGTGTGGGTTGCATAATGAAATTTTTTTGTTCTTTATTTTTTGGATTAAAATCCATTATATTAACGGATAATTTATTCGCGTCATTTTTTATATTATCGAGTAATGTTTTATAATTATTACATGTGTATTTCCATATTCTTGATGTTGTAATATCATAAACTGGTTCATAAACACAATCGAACAAAGACATAATAATAGTATTTTTAAATGGATCAAAAAGTTCTTCTGGATAACAAGCAATAATTGAATCATTATTAATATCAATTATGAACAAGTTAATATTAAAATAATCAGTAACATATCTAGCAACAAGTTTACTATCAGTGTTACCACATGTAATATCGTCAATAATAGTTTTCTTTTTCCATTTTAATTCTTTGTATTTGAATGACTCAAATAATTTTGAATGTTTCATATTGTAAATAAGGTTAGATTTAAGTTCCGAAGCTTGTTTTTCTCTTGCATCTATTGGTGCATTTGAAAAATTAGGATCGATACAAAATAACAAACTCATAAAGAACGTAAAATTAGTTTGATCTGGGGAAAGTGGTTTAGTTATAATACCAGTACGTACAGTTGAAGTACTAATGCCCTCAAATATTTTGCCCAGATTATTTGGCAAATTTGTCAAGTCTTTAGATTTACCAAAATATAATAATTTATAATCTTCTTGGCGAACAATGTTTTCAATATGTTGCAATTTTTCTTGAGTTTGTCGCATTGTTGCAATATAATTAATGATCATATCTATTGTAAGACGTTTACCACTATTACCACTATTATTAATATTATTGGTTGCATAGTTTTTATTTTTGTTGAGATGTGTAAACTGATCTTGATTTTGAATATTAGACGAGTTTTGTTGATATCGTACTGTTTGCATTCTAATAATACGTATGTAAGTAAATAAGTAAATAGAAAAAAGTAGAATGATATTAATTTATCATTTTTTTTCGAATATATAGCTTAACTATAAGTATTGACAGCTTCATACTCGCATCTTCTAATTAACATTTTTTCCTTATTGCTGTATCTTAATTTAGAATTAATGTAATCTTGATGCTCTGAACATGTATTATCAATATTATGTTTATATTCATCAGATGTTTGCATGTCTGATAATTCTTGTTGCCTTTGACGTTCATATTTTTTTAAATATTTTTCTAAATGAACATAAGTTTCGTATGAAAGATTATTAAATAACATATGCACACCATTTTGGTTAACAGTTGCGTTTTTCATAACATCAGAATTATGTTCCTCGATTATTATGAAAATAGTAGCGAGTATTTCTTTATTTTTAATTTTTTCTATTTTGTTTTTAAGTATTTCTTTTTTTACTTTTGGATATGATTGTTTAATAGTAATTTCTGCTTTTTTTTCATTTTCTGATTTATTGATTTCTGGTAGATCAGGTTTAATAGTATTTGTTAATTGCATAGTTTGTATATTAGTTAATAAGAATTAATAAGATATTAACGGAACGCATAACTGTAATCTAATTTTGATTGTGATTCGTTAAAAATATGTGATCTAAATATATACGATAAAAAAATGGTTAATAGTGATTCAGAAACAACTTCTGTAAATGATAATACAAGTTCTAGTCTTAATTCTGCAACTTCATCATATGAACAAGAAATTATTAAAACTATGAAAATAGATCATTCATATCCAAGTACGAATGATCCACATTTTCAAGATAAAATTAATCGTAAACGTGAGTTTGCTTCTCATAGATATCCTGAAAGAGAAAAGACAAATGATTATAAAAGTGTTAAAGAATATCGTGAAAAAATTTGTGGTCGTAAATTTGCTCTTTATGAACATCAAGCATTATTACGTAATTTTCTAAATCCCGACACTCATTATAATGGATTATTAGCTTTTCATGGTACTGGTACGGGTAAAACTTGTGGTGCTATCACTGTAGCAGAATCATTTAAACCAATGGTGCAAAAATACAATACTAAAATCTATGTTCTTGTACCAGGACCATTAATTAAAGAGAATTGGAAGAACAGTTTGTTAACATGTACTGGCAATGAATATCTTAAAGAAATTGATAAAACTGTCTATCAAGATGAACTAGAAAAACAACGTGCAGAAAAAAATGCAATTAATAATGCATTACAATATTACAAGTTTATGAGTTACAGAAGTTTTTATAAAAAAGTATTAGGAGAAAAGATTATTGAAAAAGTTAAAACAGATGATGATAAACTTAAAAAAACATTTAGAAAAACTAAAGATGGTGAATTTGAGAGAGAATTAGCTGTTGATAGAATTTATAATTTGAATAATACATTAATAATAATTGATGAAGCGCATAGACTTACAGGAAATGCATATGGTGCTGCTTTACAGAAAATTATAAGAAATTCAGTAAATCTAAAAGTTCTTTTATTGACAGCAACACCAATGAAAAATTTAGCTGATGATATTGTGGAATTATTAAACTTTATCAGACCAGCTGATGATTTAGTTGAACGTGACAAAATTTTTACTAGTCAAAAGAATCATTTGATGGAATTAAAACCTGGTGGTTTAGAATATTTACAAGATAAAGCACGAGGATACGTTTCTTATCTTCGTGGGGCTGATCCATTGACTTTTGCTAAAAGAGTAGAAATGGGAGAAATACCAAAATCACTTATGTTTACTAAAGTTATCAGATGTAAAATGTTACCATTTCAAAAGAATGCTTATGAAATTGCTTCCGAATTAGTAAATGATTCATTAGATCGTAAATCTGAAGCTGTTGCTAACTTCGCTTTTCCAAGGCTTAGTGAAAACAAGAAAACTATTGAAGCAGCATATGGTCCTGAAGGTATTAATATTGTGAGACAACAATTAAAACTTAATTCAGAGTTACTCAACAAAAAAATATTAAGTACATTGTTTAATGATGAAGTAACACAAAACGAAATGATTTATTATTCTGATGTTACTAAAACTATTACAGGAAATATAATGAAGGCTAAATATCTCAAAAACTTTTCAACCAAGTTTTATAGAGCACTAAAAAATATCAATGAATTGGTAGCAGGAAAAAAAGGTGCTCGCACATGCTTTGTGTATTCAAATTTAGTAAAAGTAGGTATTGAAATTTTTAAAGAAGTATTACTTCAAAATGGCTATTTAGAGTATGATGAGAATAGCACAAATTATAAAATTTCAAATGATACTGTATGTTATTATTGTGGACATGATAACATGTACCATAAACAAAATAAGACTGATGATAATATTAAAAATCATGAATTTTTCCCTGCTACATTTATTTCTTTTACAGGAGGAAGTTCAGAAGAGAATGTAGATGCTATTTCGGAAGATAAAAAAAGAATACTTGATGACGTTTTTAATAATACAAGAAATAAACAAGGTCGTGATATTAAAATTGTATTAGGTTCTAAAGTTATGACTGAAGGTATTAGTTTATTTAATATTGCAGAAATTCATATATTGGATGTGTATTATAATTTTGGAGCTGTAGATCAAGTGGCTGGTCGTGGTATTCGTAGTTGTAGTCATTATAAATTAATTACTGATCAATATCGTTATCCTGAAGTCTTAGTTTATAAATATGTTGTTGCTATTGATCAAGGTTTATCAACTGAAGAAGAATTATACAAAAAAGCTGAATTAAAATATTTACTTATTAAAAGAGTAGAACGCGCTATCAAAGAAGTGGCTATTGATTGCCCTTTGAATCGTAATGGTAATATTTTTCCAGAAGAACTTGAAGAATTTAAGGATTGTATAGAACCAGGATTGCCTAATCCAACAGGAAGAATAGTATGCCCACAAATTTGCGATTACACTAGTTGTAATTTTAAATGTAAAGATACAAAACTTAATGAAAAATATTTTGATCCAGTTACTAACAATTATAAAAAACTTGAGAAGAAAGATATTGATAGTTCAACATTTTCACACGTACTCGCACATAATGAAATAGAAGCTGCAAAGGACAAAATTAAAGAAATGTATCGAATTGGGTATGTTTATACTTTAGATGATATAATAAAGTATGTGAAAGATTCTGTTGATGATGATAAAAAGTTATTGTTTGATGATTTCTTTGTATTTAAAGCTTTGGATGAATTAGTGCCTATAACGGAGAATGATTTCAACAATTTTCAAGATATTGTATTTGATAAATTTAATAAATCAGGATACATAATTCATGTTGATAAGTATTATATTTTTCAACCTATTGGTCAAGCTGAGAATATTCCGATGTATTATCGTGCAACATTTAATAAAAATATTTATAATAATCTCAGTTTGTATGATTATCTTAAAAATACTAAAAATATTATTAAAGATAAAAGTAAGAAAGGTGAAGAATTAGATGATGAAATATTATCTTCTGTTAAATCTTATAATTTTGCAGATGTTATGGACTATTATGATTCAAAAGAAGAATTTAAAATTGTTGGTATTATTGATAAAGAAACAGCGAGAAAGAAAGGTAAGAACGAAATTGCTGTTTCTGATAACGATGCTTTTAAACTTCGAGAACGCAGGGCTAAAATTCTTGAAAAGAAGCGTGGTGTTGGTATTCCAAATATTTACGGTGCAGTATGTACCACTGCTAAAGATAAAGGTTATTTGAAATCTGTAGCAAAACAACTTGATGTTAAACTTTCTGGCAAATTAACTAAAAATGTTTTATGTGATTCAATAAAAAATAAATTATTATTCATGGAAAAATATGCTGTTGGTAAAGATAAATTGACATATCTTATGGTACCTAAAGATCATCCAATTTATCGTTTCCCCTATAATTTAGAAGATAGAGTTGAATATTACAAAAAAATATTAGCTGACCAAATTAAATTCAAACTTAACATGACTGTTAAAAAAAATAATAAAACAGATGAAACTTATGGTGCTAAAGTTACCACATATACCATAGAAATAGATCATAACAGTAATTTAGATAATTTTACAAAATTACTTACTGAAACATTGCATGGAGTTAAAAAGGGTAATAAATGGATTATTAATGTTGATTAAAAAAAAATGATCAATTTATAACTTGCAACTAAATACGATTTATTGTAACATATAGTATATATAAGTATTACAAGCGTAATTAAACATGCCAACTATAAAAGATTCTATGACAAGTAATACTGTAAGTCCATACATCATAACTAGACTACATTCTACAATTGTTCTTAAACCTGAACAAATGAACGAAAATTTATATAACAACATGAAACAAAATTTGATATCAGCTTATAAAAATCGTTGTTACAAAGATTATGGATGTATTATGGATATTATTGAAATATTAGGGAAAGAAATTGGACGGTGTGAAACAGAAGATTTAACAGCATCCGCGAGGTTTAATGTGACATATTCATGTATTTTATGTAGACCATTAAAAGGTACTAATATTATTTGCAAAATAGATAAACTTACTAAGGCTGTAATTTTGGCTGTTAATGGACCAATATCAGTGATTATAATTCCTGATAAAATCAACGACAATAATTTTGTTGTTTTTAATAATAATATAAGATATAAAGACAAAAATAACAATTCATATCAATCATTAGCACCTGATGATATTATTAAAGTTAAAATTCTTAATTTGAGTTTCAGAAATAATGCTGACAACATTAGTGTTATAGGTTACCTAGATGATATAGCATCAACAGATGAAATAAAGGAATATTATGACCAAAAATATATTGCTATTGGTGAAAGTACAACAGATTCAGGAAATCAAAAGATAATTTCATATGAAGAATATACTAAAAACGAAAATATCACATAATTTAATGATATCACTTTTTTAATTATATTATTTTTATAATTATGTACAATTAATTTCATTCGATTTTTTTATAATTTAATTATAAAATGTAATAATATTTAAGGTTTAGAAACTAAAATCATATTATGTCTAATATTACTACTAATTCTGTTACTCTTATTGATGCCAACAATGTTGTCAATGTCGACAATATCTCTAAAGTCCTATTTATTAAAAATGATTCAAGTTCAAATATTAACTTGGACAATGAAAGTATAAAAGATATCTCAATTAAATCTCTAAATCAAAATACATATCCAAGTTTACAAACTCATTCACAAGTATACCAAAAAAACGCTAACCAAGCGCAACAATATCGCAATATTAATTATCGTAACACTAATAATCGTAATAGTAACAGTAATAATAACATTATCAATTCAAACAAAAATGTAAACAGTAATCACAATAATAATAATTATCATACAAATTATCAACATAATTATGTTCATAACACAAGATACAACAATTATCATACTAACAATAGTTGTAATGCAAAAAATTCATTTGGAAATAAGAATTATAAAAACATTCAGTGTAATAATTGTGGCTCACCTGGACATTTTTCCAAAAATTGTAGTAAACCAATCACAAGTTATGGTATTATTCTATTGAACATTGATTGTGATGACGAAACCAAAAAACAAGTTTATAACTGTTTAAATTCAGTTTATAAGTATGAAAATAACAAAACAGAAAGTATTCATAGTGACTTGCTATTGGGTAAAAATAATCAGGGTTTATTTTGTAAATCAAAAGATTTAATCCAATTTTTAATGATCGCAAGAAAACACTCAATTGGTTACACTGAATTTTTACGAGGTAGATACAAAATTAATGATATTGACGGCATTCAATCACTTTTTAAACAAATGTTACCATCAGAAATTAAAAAAATAGCTACTCTCGATTTTGTTGAATTATGGGATGATATGTGGAGTAACAATACTAAAGATAAAATAGTTGACAAAACAACTTCCGAACAACATGTTAATACGTCTTCTGAGTCACAAAACAAACTAATCAACAGTACTGAAATAGCAACAGAACCACTTATTACATCAAATTCTATGCTACAAGATATTTTGCCACAAGATATTACCATTTCACAATCTAATACTCATAGTCAACAAAATTTACCACAAGGACAAAAAAAGTCTTATCATCATGACTTTTTAATAGCACAAAAAAAATTTGAAAAAATAAAAAGTGCTAAAAATATCCAAAGCATTTTTCCACTTGAATGGTATATTAAAAAGACTAAAACTCAATATGTTTCTAACGAGTGGGGATTTCCAAAAGGACGAAAAAACTTCAAAGAAACAAATTTGGATTGTGCAATTAGAGAATTTAATGAGGAAACAGGATTAACAGCAGATGATTTTATTATTTTTGATAATATTACACCTATTGAAGAAGTATTTACTGGTACAGATGGTATTATTTACAAATATATCTACTATATTGCAGGCTTGGTGAATAATAATGTTAATTTTGATATTCAAGCATTGTCGGATCTTGGAGAAGTAGGAGATATTGGATGGTTTAATTATGAAGAAGCATACAATAATATTCGATCATACCACACATCACGTTTACACATACTTACAAATTTTCATTTACATTTGCTTAATGTCTTAATGGGGTCAACAAATATTATAGAAAAAGTACTACAAAATTATAAAAAAAACAAAAATAATAATTATGTTAATAATAATGACATCGAAAATAATAGTAATAATAATAGTAATAGTAATAATAATAGTAATAGTAATATTACTTGGATTAATCAAGATACTACTTTGTAATTATTACAATATCAATTTGAACAAGCACAACGTTTATTATTTGAAGTTGATTGTGGTATTTGTTTTAAACTTACAATATCTTGTTGATATTTTTCAAATTCTAATGTTTTTTTTTCAATACTTTCACATATTTTAGTAAATATTTGTTCGAAAGCGTTCTTGATATTTTCACCAGTTTTTGCACTGGTTTCTATAAAACGTATATTGTATGAATCTGCTAACATTTGCCCTTGTTCTGTTGTAACTTGCCTATTATTTAATAAATCTATTTTGTTTCCAACTAAAATTATTTCTAAATCTTCAGATGTACTAGATTTTATCTCCTTCATCCAACGACTAATATTCGTAAATGTTAACATATTTGTAACATCATAAACAAGCAACATACCTAATGAACCTCGATAATAAGCTTTTGTAATATTGCGAAACCTCTCTTGTCCTGCTGTATCCCAAATAACCACTTTTTTTTTATTACCTTTGTATGTCATTTCTTTTGTTCTAAAATCAATACCTATTGTTGTTATAAAACTAGTATTAAATGTATTATCTGTAAATTTTTGTAATATGCAAGTCTTACCAGTAGAACTATCCCCTAGTAGTAACAACTTAATTTGTTTTTCTCTTACAATCGTGGTTTCCATGGTTTTTATTGCTGAATCTAATGTTGTTGATGATTGATTCATGATAATGTCGTATAAAATAAATAATATTATTCGCATTTGAAATATATTTCATTTTTATTTGTTAAAATATTATCATAATTACTTTATTCTCTATAAAAAAACAAAAAAAAATACTGCTATTTGTAAAATAGAATAGAATAGAATAGAATAGAACACAAATTTTTTTACTAAATTTATAGACAAAATAAATCTTCATCATCATCTTTATTTAAGTTATTAACATCATAATTACTTTGTCTATCATAAATTTCTTCGCCACTACTATCGTCACTTGAATTTAAATTAGCAATATGCGTACCTGGTTTGTGTGTTCTATTTACATCATAATAATTTGATATAGTTTCTTCTTCTGTTTCTTCATCGGTTTGGTCATCTTCAACATCATCCATTGTTCCATTACCTATATTTTCTTGTAATTCTTTATCTAAAAAATTCAAAAGCCCTTGATTGCGAAGTATACTGATATGATCTAAAGAATATTTGTGTACAAGATAACATATTTTTTTGATACCTATTGTTTCGAGATTAGCAAGAATAATATCATTTGGTCTAATCCACATTCTTTTATAATGTTTTCCTTCAATTGTACACATTCTTGTTTCCCCATCAGAACAAATTACAGATACATGTTTACCACCCATCATTTTCACTACTGCTGCATACACTTGTGAGCCTTCGGCTAGAACAATTTTTGTTTCGGCTCTTGTGGGCGCTTTGTTTTTATACTTTTTATGTTTGTTTCCACCTGTTGTATTTTTTACCATTATTATAACTTTTATAAGTCTTTTTAACGATAGATATTAATATATTATATTTTATCGTAATGAATAAAAAATCATTTTTTTTTAGTATATTTGGACTCAATTAACCGTCTCAACCTTTTTTGTTACTGCTTTTTTTGTTCGTTTTGGTTTTGTGTTAGGATTATTTTTAGCATCAGTTACAGGTTTTTCTTTTCTAACATATGCTCTTTTTTTTGGTGCTGTTACTACAGGTATTACAATATCAGGAAATGGTTCAATGGCAATTGGTATTTCTACAGGAACATTGGCTTCAATATTTGGCATTGCTTCAGGAATAGCGACTTCAATATTTGGTACAGGTACAGGTATTGGTACAGCAACATTTTGATTTGGTGCTTCAACATTTTGTACAGGTGTAACCGTTTCGGTTGTAGGCATAATTACTTCTTTTAATGGGTAACCATCCTCGCCTATAAATCTTCCGAACATTTTAAAAATATTTATATAAGAATTGCGATTATATTCGATTGAATTTCTTGCATATTCCCGCCTTGCTTCAGAAGAAGTATCCGACAAACGAATGTGTGATACTCCATAATTATCTTTATCATCTGACATCATAATACTATGGAACCCGATAATTAGAGATTTAATATTCCATGTTGGATTATATTCACTTTGATGGTAAGCTGTAGCTGTTACACAAATGTTTTTATTTATTAAAAATCTTCCTGATGGAGTTAACATTTGAATGTTTCCTGCTTTAAATGGATAACCTTCGTCTAAAATTATTTTGCCAAGATAATAACCCCCTTCATAATCACAATCTTTAAAATTGGTTAAAAGAAAATACCAAACATACATATTATCATTATCTACAACAGCATCAAAATAATCTTCTGGTTTTTGTTTTAATAATCTCAAATCACCAAGGAGTCTTCTTTTGGAAGGGCTAATTGAACTCATACTAATTATATAATTATTTATACTAATAAACCTTAAATAACCAATCATACACAAAAAACTTTAAATATCATTTTTTATTTTAAGACAATAAAAAATGAAAAAACTATATTATAATAAGTATTTGAATTAATGTATGTTTATTATTCAAAAACATGCCTACTTGCACCATAAAAACGCTTAAAAACAAAACATATGAATATAATTTCGAAGAGGATTCTAAGGAAACTGTAGGAGAATTTAAAGACAGGATTTATGAAACGCTTAAATCCGATGATGAAAAAATGGAAAGAGAAATATTACGTTTAATTAAAGGTGGTAAAATGTTACCTGATTCTGATCCAATAATAAATTATCATGGAGGATTCATTATCGCGGTATCTACAAAAATTTCCGCAGAACAAAGTAACACCACAAATAAAACAACAAATAAAACAACAAATACAACAACAAATACAACAACAAATAATAATCAAAGAAGTAGTAGTAGTGGCAATGCACCTAATCCTTCAATAATTCCAATTAATACAAATAACGCAAATGTAAATCCTTTTACAGATTTATTTTCAGATAACTCGATGACAATTTCCCGTATTCCAATTAAATATTTTCAACATCAAAATGATTTTCATGCGGCGAATGCATTAGCTGAGGTGTTTAATGACAATTCACAACTTACTAATTTAATAAGAAACACAAATTATTTTCGTAATCTTTCACAAGCAGAACAAACTAATTTAGTTGACGATATGGAAAATAATGCTATGGCTCAAAATCTCAATGATATTACCAAATTTCTTATTGAAGATTATCAAAACTTTTCTCCAATTATGAATCAAGAACCGTCAACTCGAAATACAAGTAACAACAATAATCCTTTTAATAATAATAATAATTTAGGTCTTATACAATTTTTACAAACATTAGGAGCGAGCAATATTATTCCCATTGGTTTAGGTGGATATAATCAAGTATCAGAAGAACAACGTACAACGGACATTAATGAAATTAAAATAATAGTTGGAGCATCTTTTACTGATTCTGAAATAGAGCGAGCTTATGCTATTTGTGGTAACGATGTGAATTCCGCTATTAACTATTTGCTTAATCCGGAAGACGACTAATTCTTTGAAAAGATATTAGCATATTTTTTTAATGTTTCTGTAGTTTCAGTTTGATACATGTCAGAACTTTCCATAGCATCAGTATTATGATTACCATTAGAATTTGACTTTATTTTTTTAGATTTTTTTATTTTAACCATTTTATTTTTATCATCATTGTTACTACTCGAATTATTTAAATTTGAGTTAGCAATAATATCAAAATATCGTCGATACACAAGTTTACCATGCAATAATTCTTCTATTAATTTATTTTTGTCAAATTCTTCATTATTATATAACTTCATTATTATATTTTGCACTAAATCTTCATAGTTCGACTTTTTTTTAAGAATAATGTAAAGCAGATCGGCTGATACTATTTGTGGATACAAATAACTATAAAGTTGAGCTGCATTATCATAATTATTAATTAATTTATACGGCATTATTGTTCCTTCATTGATGTTAACAATAGGTTTACGTTTACTAGCATTTGTATAAAGTTTGTTGTGAATGTACTCATTAAATTGAATAAAATGAGATGTTATTGCTTGTATAGTATTGTTATTACTAGAATTATCGCAATTGTCTAATATTTTTTGACATTTAGTAATAAAATCATTAGTGTAAATAAATTGATCATAAACCGCAGAAGCAAGTTGTCTATGAAAATCAATAGAACTAATAAAATTTTTGCAAGCTTTAAGTTTAAGAATTACTTCTTGTGTAATTTCTGGTTGTTTATTTGACATTAATTTTATTACTTTAGAATCCCAACATACATATTCAAGAAGTAAACTAGATAAGTCCATATAATCTTTGGATGTATTAATACCACTAAATAAATAGTACTTATTGTAACCAAACATATTATGTAGACAATAACCAAATTTTTGAAATAGTGAAGAAACATCATCGTAACTAAAAGTATTTTGATTAAATGATGCGGTGATTACACTTGATGGTAATATACGTTGACCCTTTTTAAAATACATGCATGGTGATTCTATTATGTAACACTCTACATCATAATCATTTGATTTGTTGTGATTATTGTATAAATCAAGATATAATGTTCCAATTATTTGACCATTTTGAAATACCGAATAAACATCAGTATTAACTAATCGTGATGTTATATTCTTTTTTGTAAACTTAATTTTAAACAAACTCTCAAAAACAGATAATGTTGACCTAATAATATGTTCTATCTGAAAATAGCCAACTAAATTATTGACACCCAATGTATTTTTGTAAATATTGATGTAATAATCAATATCCCATGTGCCAAATTCAAAATCTGAAGAATTTACAGTTCTTGCTTCATTACATCTTTTTAAATTTTTTAAAATTTCAATGTTATCACTAAAAAGTTTGTTTGATTCGTCCATACAATTTGCAATAAATCGCATTATTTCCTCAAAATTATTGAGTAAGGAATTACTATTTTGTAAATCGCTAAATGCATTATTGGTAGTTTTTTTATTTGGTATATTTAGTATTGCTATTTCATTTCTTGTAATTATGAGTGAACTAATTTCTTTTATTAAATCATAACATTTCATACTATAAAATAATTCTATTTTCTTTCTTGTTTTAGATTCTTTAATAGACGTCATAAAAATTTTGTAAATTGTATCAGACAAATGAATAATATATTTTTTTTCGTTAATATCACGTTCAAATGTTTTAATTATTTCAGGATTTACACCGTTTAATTCATCTTCATTCAACAATATAACATTACTTTTATTATTAGTAAAATTATCTTCAATATATTTTTCTAAATTTGTTTGTTTTCTTAAAAGTTTACTAGAATTACTATGATCACAATTTAATGAAAATTTACTCAAAATTTTTAATAATAACATGCCTGTGTCTTCTTTAACATTATTACTTCTTACATATGATAATATAATATTGTAAATTGCTTTATCGTTATCAATATGATTAGCATATTTTATTAATTTGTTATTTAACTCTGTATAATTAGTAATTAATTTAACAGAATTTAAAAATATTAAAATAGCATGCAAAGTAGAATATTCAGTAATATCATCTGATAATAGTTCAACTAGTTTGTTATTAGATACATTTAGTGTACTATACATTACTTGAGATTGTTTAATGTAATTAGTCACTTGCTGTTCTGCAATATGGTTTGTCCAATTCTCCCAATCTTTGTAAAGTGTCATTGATTTTATGTTCATATATTATGGTAAGGTAATTAAGCATAATATTTTTAAACACAAAAAATGATTATTTATTGTACATAAGTAATAATATGACATAATACAACTATTAGAAAAATTAACATGAATTATAATGTGAATATTAATGATGATAAATATGAAGCATATCAGCAAAGTATTGGTGCAATGAATATTAAATTTACAATAAATACAAATAGAAAACATGCATTATTTGATACAGTTGATTTTGCTTTGACTGCTGAACTTACAACGGCTATGAGACTAAAATTGTTTTGTATTTTGTTAAGAAATAGTGTTTGTGAACTTATGAAAAAAAATATTAAAACTATTTATCATATTACTATCAAAGATGAATATGAACAATTCAAAAATAAAACTACATGGCACGTTGTACAATCAACATGTTTAGTTGATCATTCAAATGAAATAATTTCTCTTATTGTGGGTACTGGTAATACAAATGTAATTGATTTTGAAAATATTTTATTATTATATTGTGATATTAAAGATTTTGTTGATAATATGGCTAAAGCATTTGATATCGAGATATAATGAGTCAAGACCATTAAAGAGTTAAGACTTAATAAATTAATTAATATTATCTAAAAATTGATTTATATTTGTTTATTGGTGAAATGTATATATAAATATAAACACTATTAAAAGACATACAAGACATGACAAGACAAGAACGCGATAATAGGGGAGACAGTAAATATGAATATAACACAAGGATTGCAGATAGAGATGCTGATGAGATCAGAGATAAACCTGGTTATGATGCGAACTATTATGAAGATACAAATAGAAAAGGTAACTATCACAATGATAGAGATAATTATAGTAGAGATTACGTTGATCATTATGATAGAAGAAATTCGAATGGGCGAAATGGTGAACAATATAATTGTGATAGTTATCGTAGTAGAAACAAAAACAGAGATGGTGAAAGTGAAAGAGGTAGAGGAAGAGACAGAGATAGAGATAGAGGAAGAAACAGATATAGAGAAGAAGATGATAAGGCATATGAAGAGTATCAGCAAGAGTTAAGACCTTATGAAAAAAAAGAAGATGATTCTAAAGAGGATATAGAACCAATTTGTGATTTTGAACAAATGGGTCTTAATGAAAATTTGTTTCGTGGTATTATATCGTATGGTTTTGAAAAACCTACACCTGTACAACAATATGCTATTCAATTATTTACTAAAGACAAGGATATGATAATCCAATCTCAAGCAGGTACTGGAAAAACTGCAACATTTTTGATTGGTGCTCTAAATAAAATAAACGAGGCTGAAAACGGTTGTCAAGTTATTATAATAGCACCAACAAGAGAATTAGCCAAACAAATACAATCTGTAGCGGTAAGTCTAAGTTGTTATACAAAAATAAATATAGTATTATGTACGAAAGAAAAAGTGTTAGTTTCACACAATGAAATACGTTCGAAAATGCAAAATTCACCATGTGTTGTTATTGCTACTCCGGGTAAACTTTGTTATTTCCTCCAAAGAAATATCATAAGTACATACAAACTTAAATTACTCATAATGGACGAAGCAGATCAATTATTAGGTAAAGATTTTGTTTCTACAATTCAAGAAATTTATGGTATGACGCCAGATACTTCAAAAACATGTTTATTTTCGGCGACAATGTCAGAAGGTTTTATAAAGATAACTAAAAAATTTATGAGAGAACCTTTAATACGAATTTTGAAACCTGAAGAGTTAACATTAGATGGCATTAAACAATATTATTATTGGGTAAAAAATAATGACAGTAAGTTTTACTATTTGTTAGACATTTATGATAAACTATCAATAAGTCAGTCAATTATTTACGTTAACTCCGCTAACATGGCTAAAGAACTACAATATAGATTAAATGAAGAAAAATTTACAACTTCAATAATTTATGGCGCGTTGAGTGTTGAAGATCGTAATAATGTAATGAAAAATTTTAGATCTGGAAAATCTAGAATTTTAATTTCAACAGATTTACTTTCAAGAGGTATTGACATACAACAAATAGCTGTTGTTATTAACTATGAATTACCGTTTGACAATCAACTTGACTCATATTTGCATCGCATTGGTCGTTCTGGAAGATTTGGAAGGAAAGGTACAGCTATTAATTTTGTAACTGATCGTGATAAATACAAAATTGATAAAATAGAGAAACTTTATTTGACAACGATTAATAAAATGCCAAATAATATAGAAGAAGTATTATAATATAAAAACGTACGATTAAATTTGAATGATAATTAGGTAATCTAAAAGTATGTATCAAGATGTTAATTCATCAGAGGATAAAATCTCAAATCAAAAATCAACATTACAAACATCTGAAAGAATAAATTACTATCAACTTGATAGACAAAGCAGTTCTGCTTTTTTAAGTGTTCTTATAAGTTTATTTTATTCGAAATATTTATGCAAATATTTATGGAAAAATTATAATTCGAATATCGTAATTTATTTACAGGAATATTTGAGTGAAATATTTAGTGATATTAAAGCAAAAAAAATAACTTATGAAAATACTTGTTATATTATTGAGTTATTACGATCAACCGAAGTACCTCTCAAAATTTTGAAATCTTCATGTTCCTTTGGATCCATTAATTCATCAGTTTCAACATTACGTAGTAGTGGTTATGGTAGCAACATAATAAAGGATATATTAACATATTTAATGCGCTTATTTGAAATATCTTTTGTGACGATTGATATTAATATTAAAACTAATGTGTTAGATAATTCACCTTATTATGCTTTCTTAAGTTGTGGCGAAAAAAACATACTTGACTTGTATAATGAATGGGATAAAGAAAATCATAAACAAAATGTTATTACACATGACTTTTTATTTTTCTTTATTAATAAAGACAAAAATACTAAAATAAATATACAACGGAAAGTAACAAGTAAAAAAAATACGACAAATATAAAGTATTATTTCAAAGGTGTTATCTGTTATTCTCAATTAAAATGTACATATTATGCGGTAATAAAATTATTATCAAATTACTATTTATTTGATCCAAATGACAATGAGCAATTAAGAAAAATAACGATTACCAAATTATCCGACAACATTAAAACTGAATGTGTTGGAATTATTTACAAAAAATAAGAATATTTTTTTTTTAGTTTTATAATTGTCTTATTATTTATTAATTTAGACAGTAAAGTTAAAGTTGAAGTTAACACCGAAGATAAGACCAAAGTCTGAATCAGTCTTCCAAATATCTGATGCAGCAACAACTGGTTTCATGCAATGTTTCTTAATCAAACATTTTCCACATTTGCCATGAGGAATAGCTTCTTCGACTTTACCTTCAAGAGTAATAGTGTTGGTAACTTGTCTGACTTCACAGAAACTATCTTCAGGAGCAGAAACAGTTAATTCCAAAATAAGTTTGGTAACACTGCAAGGTTCCAAGTATGATTGTTCAGAATTGATCAAATTACCATTTGAAGTGGCAATATCGGCATAAGGTAAAAGAACAATATTTCCTGGAGCTTTAACAACTCGAAGAGTACTTGGGAAAGGAAGAGCAACAGCACCATTGTTTTGGAAGTTAATTCCAGCCAATGAATCATTGAGAACTAAACCACTAATTCGGTGAGTACTATTATTGATGATTGTAATTTCATAGGTGAACATAACTTGTCCAAATGGAAGGTTAGCAGGAAGTACTAAATTTTCTGCGATCCATTGAACAAGAGATGCAAGAGGAATACGACAAGCTGTAAGCAATCGTTTTTCAACAACTACGTCAACATTAACACATTCACATTTCTTTGGGCAACAAACAGGTTTGTCGCATTTAGTGTCACATCGTTTACCGCAATCTGGAGCCATGTATAATCGTTTATACTATATGGTAATAAATTTTTTTAATAAAAAACGAAAAATTCTATATGTTAATCATAGGAAAGGATTAACGTTTTGTTAAAATTGAACAAAAATTATCTTTGTAACTCGATCAAAATTCAATTATGTTATACAAATACATTAAATGCATATGCATACAATAATTAAATATAATCTTATTATTTTTGTATTTTTGATAATTTTTATAATTTTGTCATCAAAAATACTCATATTAGATCAATATAACATTAATACAATCTCATCTACAAGTAAAACAATATTAATGCAAAAGCAAAATAATGAAGTAAACATATCTGGATTTTTAGCTGCAGGTTTAATTGCATTTTTGTTTTATGTTTAACCATTCAATCAATGTTGGTATATCTTAATAAAAAATAAAAAGTATATATACCAACTATGAATAAACCATAAAAAATAAACCACGATAAATTATATTTTATACTCGTACTACTTTTGTAGTATCTTTTTATATAGATTTAGTTGTTATGTCTTTTATTGTAAACTTTTACCATATAGCAAAAGGAATATACAAACTATAAGTATTAAGAACAACAAATAAATTGTAATTACGCTTATTTCGAATGATGTTAAATGATAAAATAATTAAATTTGCAGAAACCTTTAATATTGAAATGGTTTGCAATAAATCTGATATATCACTTCTTGAAACGATACCAAGCAAACTTATTAAGAAATATTTGTTCAAAACAATGGAACATGATAATATTGCATCCTTCCTTTATCTGTTATATAATAATATTAATCCGCCTTTAAAATTTTATGAATCAAAAATTTTATTTGATGTTTGCAAAGATTGTATTCATCTTCAAAAAATAAATATTATGAAAATAATGCTTGATTATTGTATTTTGGATAGTAATATGATTAATAAAATATTAACTTACTTGCTTGATACAATCAAAAATAACAATACAAAATATATTTCATTGTTAACTGGGATTGAATTTATGAAAATGTTATTGCAATCAAATAACATATCTATAAATTTTGGTGTCGTCAATAGAATGAAAAAATTAAAGAAAAACTTCCAAAATGATTCAAGATATTCAATCATATTTGACACATATGATGAATATGTTAAAAAGAGAAATTATACTAACAGATTGATTGCATATTTTGATACAAGTATTACCAAACAAATTATATTTGATTCAAATAAAATAATCCCATTTTGCTATTGTCCAAGCCTGTTTTTACATTTGTGTTCTGGAGCTACAAGTATGGAATACATCAACGAATATTTAATTCCTTGTAAATTAACTTTTTTAATGAAATGTTTATTATTGGTGACACTTTATAATAATAATAATTTTGAATTGCTGCAAAAATGCTATGAACATTTAAATATGAAAAAATACTTTGATGATACAGTTTTAAAAATAATTAATATAAAATTATTGGCTGAAATTTCTTGCAAATACGGCAAACAAGGGTCCTTATTTTATTTCGTAAAAAATTTTGGTATCCATTATGAATCATATGATTTTACTTTTTGTATGTTACTCACATGTGCTTCAGAAGGAAAAACAACTTTAAGTGATATTGAATGGATTTTTAATAAATTTATTAACAATATAACTACTTTTAGTAAAATCGACAATTATAAACTTATGTATCAAATTTGTAATGTTTGTTCAGTTGAAGTTTTTAAATATATTGATAATAAACTATGCATATTTACCAAACCAAATTTTTATTATGAACTAATTTTAGCAAAATCAACTGAAACTACAAGTATTATTAATAATAATATTTTGCAAAATATTCATGTAATAGATTATCTTTGTAATAAATTTAACAAATATAAAATTACAGATCCTGAATATGTAATGATTGAAATAGATAACGAAGAAGATACAGATACTGAAAATGATAATTACAGAGTTGGCTTTGGTTATAATTATAATGTAAACGGACTTAATAATGATGACAATCTAAATCAATTACAACAACCAGAATTAGAACAAGAACAAGAATTAGAACAAGAAATAGAATTAGAACAAGAAATAGAACAAGAAATAGAACAAGAAATAGAACAAGAAATAGAACAAGAAATAGAACAAGAAATAGAACAAGAACAAGAATTAGAACAAGAACAAGAACAAGTATTAGAACAAGAAAACGAAAATGTTATCAATATTGATGGTATTAATTATCGTATTGTTAAGATATATAATTACGTAGCATTATCTGATATTGAAAAAAAATATTCTGCTATTGTTAACACAAAAAGGTTAGCAAATAAGAAAAAGGCATTAGGAATAACAAAAATAATATCACTTCCTAAATCTCTTACTACAAATACTCAATCGATCATACAAAACAATACAAATTGTTTAATTTGTCTTGATAATAATAAAGAGTTATTACAATTAAACTGTGGTCATCATTTTTGTATTACATGTTTATGTCAATGGTTTAGAAATAATAATGAAGAAAAAAAAGAGATTTGTGTTTATTGTAAACATGATATTGTATGGAGTGAATGCCATTCGATTGTTCAGAAATAGTAAATAATAAAAAAGAGGTTTGTGTTTATTGTGAACATAATATTATGTGAAGTAAATGTTATTCAAATATTTATAAATATTAATTACAATGTCTTAGTTTTACCAAATACTTGTAGCATTCTGACTTTCCTTGTTTGCTTATTAATTATATGTTTTTGATAAAATTTAATAATTTTTTCTTTATTCAACATTGATACAATTTTACTTATTTTTTTTGTGTAATCAAAATTTTGTCCTTCAAGAATATGACGCATATTTTTACTTGTTTCGTCATTGATATTGTCGCACATTTTATTTAGATAATGTGTACAAGCTACTTTGTATCCTTCAAAATCTATATCTGACATATCTTGGATTGTATTAAAATATTTTTTTAAGAATTTTTTAATTCTGCTTTTTAATATTGTTGGTGATTTGTTAATTGATTGAATAATAAATTGTAAACCCCAAAGAGGTACTCTTGCTGATCCAATATTTTTAGCTTTACAAATAACATTGTAACCGCTTTGCTCTATTGATCTAAGTTGATGAAAAAATGCTTCATTTATTATTTTGTACAACAATAACAATTTACTGTATTTAAAATCCCAATTTGACACAATAAAATTCTTTTGTGATCCTATTTCGAACAAAATATTAATATATGAGTTTTTGTCAGAAGGATTGAAACTGTTTCTTGTGTAAATTTCTTCTTGTCCTAATCCAATAGGAATGACACTACTCATATCTTGATTAAAATAATCCTTCGATATAAATGGCTCCAAAATTCCTATAACTCCAGGTACATATGTATCTAAATAGTTACCTTGTATTAAGCAATCAACTTTACAACCTTGTGTAATATATGATTTAATTTTTTCAACATCAGAAAGTCTTACTTTATCAATCACTTTTAATAATGCATACGTGCTGAAATATTTTGTTGATATTTTTTCTTTAAAATAAACATTAGCAACATCGATGAGTGTTGAATAAATAAAATTTTGTAAATCATTTTTTAAATTATTTTTACTCATTTTAAATTGTTTTTCTGTTACCTCCGTACGGAGTAATTTATTAACTATTTTATTTAGTAAATATTTTAAGCTACTCGTATATGCAGATATATTAATTAAAATTCCCTCTTCTTCAATGCTAATACTAAAGTCAGTGTTGACATATGCCGCATATGACGTTAATTTAGACATTGAATCTTCTAAAATATCTTGATATATGAGGAAAGCAATATATTTTTTAGGATTTTCGTAAACTTTGTTGTTGTAAAGCATTGTACTCATCAAAACAAAAGGTAAATTGTATGTTTGATCTTGTTTGAAATAAACTGATAAGTTATTATCATTTATAATTTTTGTCGGATATGTAATATCACATTCTTTTATACCATCTTTTTGATAAATTTTAATATTATTTGGTATTAATTTATTTGGTAAAGGTAATAAAAATTTAATATTTTTTGATAGTTGTGAATTGTATATTAAGTTATCTACTATTATATATTTAGTATGAAACCAGGGATCTTTTATCATTTTACTATTATCGTCATTAAATTTCTTTGATAAAATAATGTTAATTGCATTATTAGGTGTAAGTTGTGACAAATAGTAATTAATAGCTTCGATTACTTTGGTACTGTATGGTACATAATGGTTATTTCTAATTAAAATATTTTCAATACTGTATTGGTTCATTGCTGAGCAAATATTAATCACATAATTATCTGCAGAAATTCTTGGTTCATAATCAAATGTTATTTTAGCTATTTTACGATATTCTTTATATTGCCATTCAGTAATTCCTTGACTTTTAATTAGACCAATGTAATTATAAATCATGCTTAATATTAATTCTAAAGATTCAAAACCTAAGTCTGTTAGTTCTATCGAAAACATAATTGATATTAAATATCTATCAGTGTCATCGATTACTACAGATGCTGAATTACACAGTTCTTGTTTCTTCAAGTGATATATTAATGTACCTTTAGCTTCATGTGACAGTAAATTATGAATATATTGTAAACTTTGATACTTTAACTCATTATCTATTTTTTCTTCTTTATGATTAATTTGAGAAAAACTTGTAGATTCAGAAGGTATTTGAATATAAACTTTTAAATATTCTTTATCTTTAACAGGAATAGATTTTAATGTTACAGGTAGTTTTTTAAAAACATTATAATCAGTATTAATAATTATATTTTTCTCCGTTACTTTGCTAAAAATATTCGAAATTATTTTTTTTATTTTTTTAATAGGGATATTAGAATAAACCACTAAATTCATTATATTAGAACCATAATATGTATTATAAAATTCTACTAATTTATCTCTAATATCAGATTTTGTTAATGTTTTTTTTGTTCCACAACCAAAATGATGATACGGATGATCCTCATGTGCCATTTCTCTTACTAATCTATCTATTCTCCAAGTGTCCGAATTATAATTTTTACTATGTTCAGCATTTATTGCATCTATCTCTTTTTCTATTGTTTCAGGATTAAAAAGTGGATGTATGAAAAATTGGCCAAATATATCTAATGCATCCACCAAATGTTCATTTGGAACATCAAAATAATAATTTGTACTATCTCCAGTAGTAAATGCATTTGTATTTCCTCCTGATTTATTTATAAAGGACATAAAATGGTTTACACTTGGATATTTACTTGTACCCATAAAAAGCATATGTTCAAGAAAATGTGCAATACCTTGATATTTTGGATAATCTTCATAAAAACCAACACCAATAGACATATTCGCAGCGCCTACTTGTGTGTCTTGATCATAAATTAATATTATTCTCATATTATTATTCAATTGAACATATTCATAACTACGTGTATCATTCTTTGGTTTCTTAATTATGTTCATAAATTTTAATCTCTTTTACAGATTACTGTAAATTGTCTCTAAATATATAGGTTCCTCATAAAATAAAATTTTCGCTCTTGCATACTATACGCTTGATTATGAATACAACTACAATTGCAAATACAATTATTACAAACGTTGAATCACAAGAACATGCAAGTAGCTCTGTAAATAATAATAGAAAAAGCAATAATAATAATAGAAAAAGCTATAATAATAATAATAGAAAAATACCAACTAGGACTACACAATGTTTAAATTCTGGATCTGCAAGCTCAAACTCTAAATCTGTAAGGTTGCCCACAAACTATCCCTCAAGATTGCCCACAGATGACAAAATCGCAAAAATAAATAATTTACTTTTTGCTACTGAAAACAACATGATTAATGATATGAAAAGCAAATACATTTTGGTAAGATTATTTATTAATAAGGTACTTGAACCATTAAGTATTTATTGTCTCACAGATTTTGTCAAAGTTAGCAAAGAATTACTAACAAAAAATGAACAACGTAATAGAGACCTTCTTAGGGCTTATTCTGAAACATTTAATAAAATTCTTGGAACAAAAAGTGTTATTACTAAAGATACACCTGATGATAAAATTAAAAAAGATTATATTATTAAATTTATAAAACAATCCGTTAATGCATTAGGTTATGTAATGTCAGGAAAAATAATTAATAAAACAACAAGAGAAACACAATATACAATTTCACTTTTGCCAAACATGATTATAAGAAAATAATAACAATTAAAAATATTAGTAAAATTGATTTTATTTATTGTTATAATACAGTACTAGTCATTAATATCTAACTTAGCTTATATTACCATAAAATATAATAATGCAAAATCCTAAAGTTGGTAAAATTATAAAGAAAATTAATTCTAAAATAACACCACCTACTACTACTTTTTCTGAAGATACAACACACGAAAATAACAATAATACAAATTTAAATAAAATCGAAAATGCAAGCGAAAAAACTAATATTGTACCAGCAAAAAGAAATATTATGGATATTTTAACACAACATAATAATTATCATACATTAGAGTCATTTAGAAAATTTGCAGAGCATCTAAAATATTCCCCTTTAGAAGCTGTATCTGTAAACTATAAACATTTGATAATTTCAAATAGTTTGTTGGGTGATATCCAAACATTAATATTAAAATTACCTAAACTTCGAATCAGAAGCATTTATCAAATAAACCAAAAAATTAAATTATCAACACCTATTAAATTATCAATTTATACAGGAGTTCCGGACAATAATAAATTACTTACATTTCTCACAAGATTAGAAAATGAAGTCACACGAAAAATAAGAACTATTACTGGCAACAAACAACTTCAACTCTCCAGTTGTATTACAAAATTTACTGATTATTATCCTGATTTTAAAGTAAATGCACCATTTACGAAACTAGGTAATTGTGTTGAATTTTCTTTTGAAATATTTGGTAGATATAATAGACGTGTAAACTTCGAAAGTTTAGTTAAAGGGATACAGATATCCTGTTATATCGAACTTGATCATGTTTGGGTTGGTGAAAATAACTTCGGTTTGAGTTGGATAATTAAAAGAGCCAAAGTATACCCAGAAAAAATATGGAACAGCTCTAATGTTTTTGATTCTGATGATGAAGAAGATGAAAAAGAAGAGGATAATATAAAACCTAAAGAATGTTATCATTGTATGTACTGTCCTAATAATCATGTTAGAACACATTGTTGTCTTGGTTTACAAAACAATTATGGAGAAAACGTGTCGCAACAATACGGGACATCGATATTACCTTTTTCACATTCTATTATACCTACCAATTCATCTATTTCTCTTGCACCACTTGCGCCTCTTGCACCTCCACCACCTCCTCCTTTTATAAAAAATCTAGCTCAAAATGTCGAAGATAAACCCAATTTCGTTCCTACATTAAGTGATCTTTTAGCTGGTAAATCTAAATTACGTTCTGTTTCTGTTATTGTTAAAAACAAAAGTGAAGAAAAAATAAATAATAACGTTAATTGTGATAATAATAATAATGACAATGACAATTTTGATGTAAATAATTTGAGTAATATTAAAAAAAATCTAAAAACATTATAATATTATATAATTTCATAAAATAATTTAATTTTCAGTGTATTCTTTTGTTAATTCGCTATCAAAGTCAAATGGTATTAATGTTTCATCTATTTTTTTTATTAAATCATTAATATTACTAGAGCATAGAGGAGAAAATATCATATCCTTTTTTGTATCATAAAACTTGAAAGTTGGTAATGACAAAATACCTTCATCACCAGCAAAATTTGCTAAATCATCATTTTCATCAACATTAAATTTTGCAAATACTATTGTTGGGTATTTTTTTGGTAATTTTTTATATTCATCCATCATATTAATACAAGCTCTACACCAAGGTGCACCAAAATTAACTATTACATGTGTTATTGTGTTATTCAAACCTTGGTTTTTTATAAGATCTAAGTATTGTTGTTTGCTTGTAATATCGACAATAGACATTTATACCTACTTTTATATTTTTATCTTTATATATTAATATTTAATTAAAAAGTACATTAAAAAATCATTTTTAAATCCAATTATTTAAATTATCAAAATCTGTATTGTTCCTTTTTATTCCTGTACTTCTTGGTACATCATCCCAAATTAAAAATGTCAATTCATGTGTATCTTGATTTTTTTTTATGAAAGGATTTGTACTTACGCTTGTATCACAATAGTATGAAGATACTTTTGATCCATCATTTTTCTTATTATTTTTTGAACTTTTAGTTGGCATTATCTTATATGACTTGTATACTTACTCTTATTATCTCTATTCCTAAATACTAGCAATTTGATAATTCATTTTTAAAAAAAATAAATCAATAAACAAATAATTATTTTTGATTTAAACTATTCACAAACAAGTTATGAAATAGTAACACTAATTGAATATATATGCATATTACCTTCTTGTTTATGATGAGGCACAGCAATTAATTTGCAAGGTATTAAACTAGACTTTGACTGTGAAGAATTTAAATTATTTAATAATGTTGAAACACAAGTATTAATTAATTCATAGTCGTTTGATGTGTCAGTCGTACATTTAACAAGTATTTCACAATTTCCACTAATAAATTTGGTTGCGTCTGCTTTAATTTCTTCTTTAGCTAATTCAAAAATAGCATTTATTCTTGAATCTACTAAAGATTTTATAACATAGTGTAAATTGTGATTATCATTATTGTTAAAATTAGAACAAGCATTATTTTTGTAAATATTATTATTAATATAATAGCCTGTTTCATCAGAAAGATACGCGCTCAAATTAATATTGATAATACCTTCTAATAGTTTAACACTAGGAGTAGATTTAGTAGGGTTCGATTTTGAATTTTCAGTTGGTACTTGAAAAGTCCCATAATTATGAAACATCGAACTTGAATTTTTAAAATCACCAAATTCCATAATACAATCGTTATCATTGTTATTATTTTCATCGTTACTATCACTATCAACAATATTATTATAATTAATATTGTTATCGCTATTACTATTACTATTACTATTACTATTACTATTACCATGAGTATCATCACATTTTTCATCGTTATGCTTAGTTAATATGTCATTTATTAAACGATCACAATTTGCAAAATCTTTCAAATTTTCAACAATATCATCGTCAAGTGTTAAATAATCTAGATTATTCTCAGGTGGTGATTCATCATTTAAACTTACAAGTTCTTGTTTTTCTTGAATGCAGTAATTTGAGCTAATATAGTTATTTAATAATCTTCCACAAATACTTTCAAGTTCCTTCAAATATTTCGTTTCATTTTTTGGGTCTTGTGAACTTATTGAATCAAATAATGTAATTTTAATTCTTGTAAAATTATCATTTTTGATATTACTTACAATTTGTATAACGATTTTTTCAAAATATTCTCTAAATCTTAATTCACGTAATTTTATATATTCTTCTAAAAAGTTATCTGAAAAGTTATCTTGTTCAGTTGATGGGTATTTAGTAATTAATGGAATTTTACTATTCTCTGCACTTGTAGAATTTGTTAGGTTTTGTTGTGATTCTTTTTGTGGTGTAACTTTAACATTAGAATTTGGTCCTTTAGGTTGTAATCGAATAGGATGCTTAAATAAACGATTATGAGGTAGTTTATAATCAGTATTACGAGTTTTTTCTAATATTTCAGCCTCAGTTGGAATAGGTGTCGGTACTCGATTATTACAACTTTCATTGTTAATAGAATCAAAATAATTCATCGTATTTTTTTCTGAAGAAACATGACTAGGTGGATTAAACCTTGTAAGGTCAAAAAATAATACACTAGGATTACTTCCTCTATTAACAATTACACCATCATTATTCAAACAATTCATACACATTTCACAATCATTTTTATTATCAAAGACAAATGGTACATTACTAATATTTATCTCATCAACAAAATCTTTATGTTGTTGAACATACGAACGTAAAAATCTATACAAGTCTGGATAATGATGTGTATGTGATTTAATAGTTTCTAATAATTCAGAAATGTTATGGCATAAACTTTGTCTTGATATCACTTTGAAATTAGAAAAATCACACATACAGTTTAAGTATTTTTTATTCGAGTCAAACGAAAACTTATTTAAAATACCTCTATCAGAAATTAAACTACTGATGATTTCTAATGAATTTATTAGTACATTTTTTGTGTCACCAAAATCAGCTACGCAATCAAAACTAATGTATTTACCATCACAAATAACATTACCTTTACTTAAAGATTTTTTGACACCATTAATAATAGAATCAATAATCTTATTATTTGGAACAACGTCTATAATTGATGAAAGATACATTATCAATCTTTTACATTGCTCTGATTGTTCATTAGACATACATTTTACGTGTACACTATTAGAAGTTTGTGTTTGTTTTGGCATTGTTTTTTGCGTTGGTTTGAACATTGGTTTTGTTGAAAAAGTAAATATTGGTTTTGGCGTTGGTGCTGTTGGTGTTGGTGCTGGTACTGGTTCTGTTGATGTTTTTGGTGATTCGGATGTTGATTTTGACATTACAGATTTTAAACCAGATGCTACATCAGAAACTAAATTTAACATATCATTAACTCGCAAATCACCTAATTTATTATTCGTACTAGTACTAGTGTTTGCATTTGAATTATAGTTTGAGTCTGTGTTTGTGTTTGAATTTGAGTTTGTCCCTGACCCAAAGCTGAAACTACATTTAGGGTTTGAGTTTGAATTTGAGTTTGAATTTAAATTTGAGTTTGAGTTTGTCCCTGACCCAAAGCTGAAATTACATTTAGGGTTTGAGTTTGAATTTGAGTTTGAATTTGAGTTTGAGTTTGAGTTTGTCCCTGACCCAAAGCTGAAACTACATTTAGGGTTTGAGTTTGTGTCCAAATTTATTCCCGACAAATCAGGTATATAAAATGTTGTTTGGTCACTATTAGGTTGTAGACTACCATTAGTAATACCGCTTAAAATGTAACTAATAAGATCGTTCATTTTGTTATTTTGCTCCATTATATAATATTCTAATGTACCAAGTCATTTATATAGAATTAATATATTACAATTTAAAATATCATTTTTATTTTTCAATATCAAAATCAAAAAAAGTATAAATCGCCTCTTTATAATGAATATTATCTGCTTGATCCATAAATTTTAACCCATCTGAATGACTTTTTACATATAATGTTATCCAATACATGTTTTCATTTTTTTCAACTTTAAAATATTCAGATAATTTAGTATATTCATCCAATGGCATTAGGATTGGATTAATATAAATTAATGAAAAATTAGTGCTTGTAGATTTAAAATATTCATATAATTTATTTGTATACTCTTTTTCTTCATGCTCTATTGGTATTCGTACTCCTCTATCAATTACATTGGTAATAATAAAAAGTTTTTGATTATTTGATTTAATAACTTTATTAAATCTTTCTACACACCGCAAATAATAAGAATAATCTGATTCTGTTTTTGGATCTTTATGATTAAAAAATCTATGACCATAAATTTTGTGTCCACTCCTATGCTCTGTTAGTACTGTATATTGGCTCTTATCTAAAAATGTTTTGAATGAATCAGTTATAATCTCATAATTTACTTTAGGTCCTGAAAAAATCCAATCAAACGGATAAGATTCTATTTTTAGTTTTTCATTCTTTAAAAAAGTAGCAGTATGACAACATGAACCTAAACTCACCACATGTTTAATAAGTATTTTATTCATATTATTTGATAATAGTATTTAGACAATATATTTTTATCAAATAAAATAACTTATTAAAAATTGATGTTTCTATTTACACAAATATTACTGTTATAAGTATGTCTAAAATATCTAAACTTATATATAGCACATTATATCATATCTATGTTCTCTTATTTTGCAAGACAAGCTACATGTAATGGTTCAGTCGATAGTGAATTTAGATTAAGAATGCCATTTGATAAGAGACAACAAGCGGCTGCTACATGTAAATTACAACATCCAAATAAAATTCCAATTATTATTGAAAGTAGCCGTGGAGCTCCAGTACTTAACAAAAAAATGCATGCTTTCCCAAATACTCTTAACTTTTTCCATATTAAAAGTTATATATTAGAACAGCTAAAAAAAGATCCTAAAACCAAAGATAGTTTACTTGATGTAAGCGCATTAATTGTTCTAGTTGGCACAACAGGAAGTTATATGCCATCTACCAAAGAAAAACTATCAGATATTTATGAAAAATATAAAAGTGAAGACGGATTTTTATATTTAACTTATTCAATTGAACTTACTTTCGGTTAATTTTATTACTCATGATTAATTTCAAAACCATGATTTTTATCACATATTCTTATTTTTTTATTATTGCTTTGATTCAAAATTGTAAATGGATGCATTGTTTTTAGTTCTTCATTATTTAGATCATACTGTTCACATACTAAACTAGCTCTCACATTACTACTTTTAAATTTTCTAACAGAATGATATAAATTGCCATCAAATAATACAAATAATCCCTTTTGTGGTTTTACTATATTTTTTTGTTTTTTTATTTTTTTGTTTTTATGATTTTTAAGTTTTAATTCCCCACCTTTCATATCATCAGCGATTGTAAGATAAAGGACAGTTACATATTTTGCATTTTCTGTTGTTTTACGTTTGCTCGTAAAGTAACTTGTTAAAGTATCATCAATATGTGTTTTTACCTTTTTACCATCTTGTATCACAAGATAATTTACATAGTAACTATTAGTACCAGGCAATATTATTTTATCAAAATAATCTGATAAATAAGGAAACATTTTTTTTACACATGGCAAATGATCTTTTCTAAAAATTATTGAAAAACCAAAAACTTTATCTGAATAAAATACTTCCCCATTCAAATCTGTTTTACATTGACCATAATATTCGGAATTATTTAAATTTTGTACTATTGTGTCTAAATAGTTACAATTAAAAAAATGTGGTTTAAGTTCATATCGTTTATAATGATACATATTATCACAAATTTTATAATTATATCTCGTTACCATTAAAGATGACGAAATAAATAAAATTAGTAGCAATATTACGGCTAATAAAAAATATAACATTATAAATCATATTAATATATTTTTTTACAATCTCACGTATAATCCGTCAGTGTATTGTGTAGCTTTGTACAACGGTTTAAATAATTCTTCAGAAACAATCGTGTGTTTAACCCATCCTAACGTATTAAATCCTTTAGCTGTTTTATCACTGTCGCACTTTACCTTAAGTTCATCTAAAATAGTAGGACTAAAATAACCAATATCACCACCAAAAGAATCAAGCTTGGAATAAAATTTATAACCTTCTATTTGTGTTGTTTCTAGCATATCTTTAATCTCAAAATCTCTTGTTATTTCTTTTAAAGCACTACACTTGTAATAATTTATTTCTGATATTCCTAAAAAGTCATGACACACATTATCTGAAATATGACCTTTTTCTTTGATTGTATCAAGTATAATTTGTGCTGCACGTCGACTTATGATAAAATTACTGTTATTTAATATTTTACTTTCATCAGTATCAATTTGTAAAATACTACCCTCATTATCACTATTTAATATAACCAAACTATTATGATACGTTTCATTCATTTCATTAATAAGAACATCAATTACATTTATATTGATATCTTTAATTGTATCTTGAAATATAAAAGAGAATTCATTTGTACCATTTTTTATCTCTTCTAATACACCAATAATAGTTTCGTTATACTTTAACACTTTTTCAAAATAACAAAATTTATTACCAATATATCGTTTATAATCAAAGTTGTTATCAATAGTAAAATCGAATGTGTTAAAATAATTACCTTTTATATTAAAACTATCTAATGCATTATTTATTAAATATTTTAAAGTTGGTGATGCATATTTATCGTATGTTATTACATACAAACCCATAACATTATTACCTTTACCAAATTGATCTTGTTTATTTAAATGATACGCATTTGGTGTATCATTTACGTTTTTCTCCCAAGTCTTTTTACCAATATGCAAACAATTAACACTATTGAAAAATACTGATTTATATCCCTTTTCCTCATATTCTTTTGCATATTGCATTTCAAAGTGCACACTATTTGTATATGGTCCTACTTCAATAAGTGCTTTAACTTTTATCATAGAAGGTCTAAAAGAATAATGAGGCCAATACATACAATTAGAACCTTTAAAACGTGCATTAAATTCTTTATACTCCTGAGTTCCAGGTTTGTAATGTTCGTGTTCAATATAATCTAATTTGTCTGCATATTTTAGAATACCACCACCTATTTTTTGGTCTGTATGCAGAATTTCCGCATAATTACGATTAAATAATACTTGACCATATTTTCCTAATTTATCATTTTTGAAAATTTTTAATGCATCACTAATAAAACTCTTTTTATCAATAAAATGGAAATCATCCTCCATATGAATAACATATTCATAATTATTTTTTGTTACATAATCATAAATTATTTTCATACTTTTATAATGTCCTTTTTGTTCAGGTGTTTTTTCAATTAGTGTAATAAATGGATATAATTCTTTCATTTTATTCCTATCTTGTACACTACTATTATCATCAACAACTAACCATTCTTCTATCAAATACAAATCACTAAGGATACATGTATTAATGAACGAATTTAGTGTCTTTTGAAATAAATCAATCCTTTTACATGTAGTCATTGTAAAAATTATGTTTTTGGATGCAGATAAATTTTTTAAATTTTTTACAATCAAATCAATATGTTTATTTGGATAAACTAATTGTGTATTCTTAAGTGCGTCTAAACATTTGCTTCTTAATTCTTCAAAATACGTATCATTTGGGTAAATAAAGGTAGTATCCATTTTATTTTTCATTACACTATTAAGTATTACTAATGCATCTTGATATTTATCATCCTTCATTAACA
>Ga0116192_1000248_pt1 | contig 42631 bp, 30 predicted proteins | sample AD_UKC113_MetaG_FD_89876 | JGI IMG/M metagenome (GOLD analysis project Ga0116192, IMG submission 89876) | Active sludge microbial communities of municipal wastewater-treating anaerobic digesters from Hong Kong - AD_UKC113_MetaG | ecosystem: Engineered > Bioreactor > Anaerobic > Digestate...
CCGGCACTCAATGTTAATATTCCGTTTAGTATTTGAAAATGTTTTAAGTGAAAACGGTTTTTTACCAGAGTTGTATGGGCACTTATTGAGTGCCGGGAACAGGATGTGAGTTGAAGGCGGTCCGATATCGCGTGATGCAAGCCCTTGGTTCACCCGGCGCGAAGCACCTGAGCGAGCGGTGACAGGGCGCTGCCAAAGGTTGTAGGGAGTGGCAGAAGGGTGGTGTCATAATCCCATACTGCGAACAAACTGTCCGGGACCTTGAGGTTGAAGGAAGCAGACGTTTCGACCCGGGTTGTTTTGTCAACAACCGCCCAGTCCGGTAAGATCGGAGGTGCAACTTGATTGAGCGCGGATTTCGAGCGCGCCCGGGAAAGGGCTGAAAACCTGCGCAGGGAAATCGAAATTCACAACTACCGCTATTATGTTTTGGACGATCCTGTGATACCGGATGCCCGGTACGACGAAATGATGAGGGAACTGGAGGAAATCGAAAAGAGATACCCCTCCCTCGTTACTCCATATTCCCCCACCCAGAGGGTCGGCGGGCAGCCCAGGGAAGGATTTGCCGCGGTCCGTCACCTCTCTCCGATGCTCAGCCTGGCAAATGCGTTCAGTGAAGCGGAATTGCTGGATTTCGACCGGAGGGTGCGGCAGGGACTGCCGGGCGAGGACGTGCGCTACGTGGTCGAACCGAAAATAGACGGCCTTGCGGTTTCGCTTTACTATGAGAACGGCGTTATGGTCAGGGGCGCTACCCGGGGTGACGGTGAAAACGGCGAGGACATCACGGAAAATTTAAAAACAATAAGGAGCGTGCCCCTGCGGTTGCGCCGGGAAGTTCCAGGGCTTGAGGTCAGGGGGGAGGCGTATATGCCGAAGGAGTCCTTCGCCAGGCTGAACGAGGCCAGGGAAGAGGCGGGAGAACCCCTTTTCGCCAACCCGCGTAATGCCGCAGCCGGTTCCTTGCGCCAACTTGACCCCAAGATTACCGCCTCCCGCCAGTTGGACATTTTCGTCTACGGGATAGGCTTCAGCGAAGGGCTGTCTCTGCGGCGGCATTCCGAGGGGCTTGAATTATTAAAGGAACTTGGTTTTAAAGTAAACGTGTTCAGCATTTTCAATGACGTGCGCGAGCTCGTCGGATACTGCCGGGACTGGCAGTCCCGGCGCTTTGACCTGCCCTACGCCGTTGACGGGCTGGTAATCAAGGTAGATTTGTTGTCCCAGCAGGAGAGGCTCGGGGCTACCATGAAGAGCCCCCGCTGGGCCGTCGCTTACAAGTTTCCGCCTGAACAGGCGGTGACCAGGGTAAAAAACATTTTCGTCAGGGTGGGGCGGACCGGGGCGCTTACACCCACCGCGGAACTCGAGCCCGTGCGCCTGGCCGGCACGACGGTAAGCAGGGCCACCCTGCACAACGAGGACATGATCAGGGAAAAGGACATTCGTATCGGTGACAGCGTGATCGTCCGGAAAGCGGGAGACGTTATTCCCGAGGTGGTGTCCGTCCTCAGGGAAAAGAGGACGGGAAGCGAAGAGATCTGGTCGATGCCTTCGCAATGTCCCGCCTGCGGTTCGCAGGTGGCGCGGGCCGAAGGCGAGGCGGCGGCCCGCTGTACGGGAATAGCCTGTCCGGCCAGGCTCTGGGAAAGCATAATACACTTTGCCTCCCGCAATGCCATGGACATCGCCGGGTTGGGACCCGCTGTGGCCGGGCAGCTTCTAAACGCCGGGCTGGTGCGCGACCCTTCGGATTTGTATGCTTTGCGCTACGAGGACCTGGCGGCCCTCGAACGTATGGGGCCGAAATCGGCCCGGAACCTGCTGGGAGCCATTGAAGCCAGCAAAAAGAATTCGCTGGCGAGGCTGGTTTTTGCCCTCGGCATCCGCCACGTGGGCGAGCGCGCGGCCAAAATTCTGGCGGAGCGGTACGGCTCGCTCGAATCGTTGATGAAGGCCCCCGAAGAGGAACTGGTGACCGTGCCGGAGATAGGTCCGAAAATAGCCTCCAGCATAGCAGCCTTCTTTGCGGGCCGGCAGAACCTCGAGGTTATTGACAAACTGGTACGGGCCGGCGTAAACACCAGGGAGGAGAGGCAGCCTGCCGGAGGCCGCAGGCCTTTGTCGGGAAAAACTTTTGTCATTACCGGGACGCTGCAGGGATTCAGCCGGCAGGAAGCGGAGGAACTGGTGGAAAGTCTGGGCGGCCGGGTCGCCTCAAGCGTCGGCAGAAACACGGATTACGTCGTGGTGGGGGACAGGCCCGGCTCAAAATACGACAAGGCCGTTGCCCTGGGCATCCCCATTCTGGACGAAAGCGAATTCAAGGAAATGACCGGCATGATTTAGAGTTTTAACAAGGGAGGTTTTATTTTTGCCTTTTGCCGTCATTATGGCCGGTGGGCGCGGGGAGAGGTTCTGGCCGCGCAGCAGGATGGACAGGCCCAAGCAGTTTTTAAAGCTGCTCGGCGATAAAACAATGCTGCAGCTCACCTTGGAAAGGCTCAAGGGGTTGGTAGGCATAACGGACACCTATGTGATTGCCGGGAAGGAATTCAAAGAAACCATCCGGGAACAGGCTCCGCATCTTCCTGAAGAGAACATAATAATCGAGCCGTTCGGAAGGGATACTGCAGCGGCTGTGGGGCTTGCCGCCCTTGTTTTGAGCCGGAGGGACCCGCATGAGGTGATGGTGGTCTTGCCGGCCGATCATTATATAGGTGACGTTTCCCGGTTCCGGGAAATCCTGAAAAGCGCGGTTACGGCGGCCGGCAGGGAAAACGTCATCGTCACTCTGGGAATCACCCCCCGGGGTCCTGAAACGGGGTACGGATATATAAAGCGCGGGAAAATGCTCGACACTTACGGTGGGATACCGGCCTACCGGGTCCAGCATTTTTTTGAAAAGCCGGATTACGGCCGGGCCGCGGAGTTCATCGCGAGCGGGGATTACCTGTGGAACAGCGGTATGTTTGTCTGGCGGGTCGACCTCATTCTTGAGTTGATTGAAGAATTCCTCCCCCGATTAAGCGAGGGGCTTCAAAAAATAATGGAACATCTCGGTACGTCGCGTTATCCGGAAGTGCTCGAAGAAGTGTACGCCGGGCTGACCAGAATATCCATCGATTACGGCGTTCTCGAGCACGCCGGAAACGTACTGGTCGTCCCGGGTGATTTCGGCTGGGATGACATAGGATGCTGGACGGCCCTGGAAAAGTACGCTGAAAAGGACGCCTTCGGCAATGTTCTCCAGGGCAGCGGTGTTCTCATCGACACCACCAATTCTTATGTCATTTCCGACGGTAAAACCGTCGCGCTTTTGGGAGTCGACGACATGATCGTGGTCAACGACAGGGACAGCCTGATGATCTGCCGCAAGGACCGGGCCCAGGAGATCAAGAGGGTTGTGCAGGCCCTTAGAGACAAAGGGTTCGACGACGTCCTTTAGCTGAAATTTGCATAAGGGGGCTTGAAACAGTGACGGCAATAAACCCTCAGATATTTCGCCAGTACGATATCCGGGGAGTGGCTGAACGCGACCTGACTGACGAAACCGCAGAGCTGCTGGGGAAGGCTTTCGGAACTGTTGTCAGGAAAACCGGAACGGCCCGGGTTTTGGTGGGCAGGGACAACCGCCTGAGTTCGGGGCGTTTGAGAGACGCCATAATCAGGGGTTTGTCGGCATCAGGGTGCGACGTTGCGGATATCGGACTTGTTGTCACCCCGGTGGTCTATTACGCCAGGGTGCATTACGGGATAGACGGGGCGGTGATGATTACCGGCAGCCACAATCCTCCCGATGAAAACGGCTTTAAAATCGCCCTCGGCAGCGGCACGATTTACGGCCCGGAGATACAAGGGCTTAAGGAACTGATGCTTGCAGGCGACTTCTCCGCCGGCGCGGGAAGGCGGGAGGAAATGGACGCGGTCCCGGCCTATCTGGCCATGTTGAAGGACAAGATAAAACTGGGGCCGCGGAAGCTGAAGGTGGTGGTGGACTGCGGAAACGGAACGGCCTCCCTTTTTGCCGAAAAGATTTTCCTTAACTGGGGCTGTGAGGTTGTGCCGCTTTACTGCGAATCTGACGGGGCTTTTCCAAACCACCAGCCGGACCCGGTCAAAACGGCAAACCTGCGTGAGCTCAGAAAGACCGTGGTTGATGAGGAGGCGGATTTGGGCATTGCCTTCGACGGTGACGCCGACAGGATAGGAGTGGTGGACGAGAGGGGAGGGATTATCTGGGGCGACATGTTGATGTGCCTGTACTGGCGGGAAGTAATGGCGAAGCACCCCGGGGCCGTCGCCATTATTGAGGTCAAGTGCTCCCAGGCTCTCGTCGACGAGGTCGCCCGTCTGGGCGGAAAGCCTTTCTTTTACAAGACGGGCCACTCTCTGATAAAAGCCAAGATGAAGGAAACAGGCGCTGTTTTTACCGGTGAAATGTCGGGACACATGTTCTTCGCCGACGAGTACTACGGCTTTGACGACGCGTTCTACGCGGCCGGCCGCCTTTTGCGGATTCTCTCCAACTCCGGGGAGACGCTCTCAGCAATGCTTAAAGAAATACCAAGGTATTACTCCACGGCAGAGACGAGAGTGCCCTGCTCCGACCAGGACAAGTTCAGGGTGGTAAGCGGCCTGGCGGATCGGTTTAAGCGTGATAATGAGGTTGTAGACGTCGACGGGGTACGGGTGCTGTTTGACGACGGCTGGGGGCTGGTGCGGGCGTCCAACACCCAGCCGGTTCTGGTGGCCAGGTGCGAGGCCAAAACCCGGGAAGGGCTCCGGCGCATATGCGACACCATGCAGGAAGCCCTGAGCAAGTTCCCCGAAGTGGGAAGATTCGAGTGGGAGTATTAGTCAAGGAGGAAAGGTTTGACCGGGATTCCGCTTATTGTTATAATAATGTAAGTTTTTTAGGGAAGAAGGTGACGGTTTGATTACCGGGAAGGATGTCGACCACGTGGCCTTGCTGGGGCGGCTGGAGCTGACGGACGAAGAAAGGGAAATGTACACGAGGCAGTTAAATGAGATATTGGAGTACTTTCAGTACCTGCAGCGCCTCGACACGGAAAACGTTCAGCCCACGGCTCACGTTCTGCCGCTGAAAAATGTTTTTCGCGAGGACTGGGTGGGGCAGCATATATCCCGTGAAGAAGCCCTGGCCAACTGCCCCGACCGTGACGGAAGCTACTTCAAAGTTCCCAGAATTGTGTAAAAAGGGACAGGTCCTTTTTCTAACGTTTTCTAATTTGAATTGTTAAAGTGTGAAAATGTCGGTTTAATAACGCGCTTTAAAGGTTTTTTGGGGAGGTGAGACCTTGCAGCTTTACCGGCTGACGGCGCACGAACTGCACGGACTGTTGACAAAAAAGGAAATATCGGCAGAAGAATTGTGCGAAACTGTTTTTGAAAGAATAGAGGCGGCTGACGATAAGATTTGCGCTTACATAACCAGGACTAAAGAACTGGCCCTGGAACGCGCCAGGCATGTGGACGGGCTGATCCGGAACGGGGAGGGGGTATCCCCGCTGTCCGGCATTCCCGTCGCCGTAAAAGACAATATATGTACCGACGGTGTGCGCACCACGGCCGCGTCCAAAATTCTGGCCAATTTCGTTCCCCCTTACAGCGCCACCGTGGTAAAGAGACTTGACGCCGCCGGGGCGGTTATGACCGGCAAAACCAACATGGACGAGTTCGCAATGGGTTCTTCAACTGAAAACTCCGCTTTCTTTACCACCCGCAACCCCTGGGACACCGGGCGGGTGCCGGGAGGTTCCAGCGGGGGTTCGGCGGCGGCCGTCGCGGCGGGCGAGGCTGTCTGCGCGCTTGGTTCCGACACCGGGGGATCGATCCGGCAGCCTGCTTCGTTCTGCGGTGTTGTCGGAATAAAACCCACCTACGGGGCTGTTTCCCGGTTCGGGCTGATCGCGTTCGCCTCCTCTCTCGACCAGATCGGGGCGTTTTCCAGGGACGTTACGGACTGCGCCCAGATGCTGAACGTAATCTGCGGGCACGACCCGCTGGATTCGACGTCTGCCAGGTTTGACGTTCCGGATTACACCGGTTTTTTGATAAACGACGTGCGCGGGATTAAAATCGGGGTGCCGGAGGAGTACATGGCCGAAGGGACGGACCCCGGGGTGCGCGGCGCAATTGAGAAAGCCATGGCGCTTTTCGAGTCTCTCGGCGCGGTGGTGGAATATACCACGCTGCCCCACTCGGAATACGCCCTGCCCACTTATTACCTGATCGCGCCGGCCGAAGCCAGCTCGAATCTGGCCCGCTATGACGGCGTGCGCTACGGTTTCCGGGCGGAAGACGCCGGGGACGTGATCGACATGTTTGTGAAGACGCGCAGCCGCGGTTTCGGCGCGGAGGTCAAACGCAGGATTATGCTGGGGACATACGCCCTTGCAGCGGGGTATTATGACGCGTACTATCTGAAGGCGCTGAAGGTGCGCACGCTGATCAAGGAGGATTTCGACCGCGCCCTGGAAAAGTACGACGTGCTTATTTCACCGGTGTCGCCCACGACGGCCTTCCGTATCGGTGAAAAAACCGGCGATCCGCTTCAGATGTACCTGTCGGACATCTGCACCATATCGGTGAACCTGGCCGGCATACCGGGCATATCCATCCCCTGCGGCTTTGCGGAGGGAATGCCGGTAGGCCTCCAGATAATGGGCAGGCATTTCGACGAGGGCATGCTGCTCCGGGTGGCCTATACCTTTGAGCAGAACACCGGCTATCACAAGATGTTTCCTTCAGATACAGGTTTGGGAGGGTTTTAATTTGGCCCGATATGAAGCTGTGATCGGTCTGGAAGTGCACGTGGAGCTTAAAACGAGGTCGAAGATATTTTGCGATTCCACCACGGAATTCGGCGGTGAGCCGAACACCCACGTCTGCCCTGTTTGCCTGGGCCTGCCGGGGGTGCTTCCGGTTGTCAACAAAACGGTTGTCGAATATGCGGTCCGGGCGGCCCTGGCCTTGAACTGCAGGATAGCCGGCTTTTCCAAGTTCGACCGGAAAAACTACTACTACCCCGACATGCCCAAAAACTACCAGATTTCGCAGTACGACCTGCCCATAGCCGAGAATGGCTATCTGGAAATAGATACTGAGGAGGGTCCCAAAAGGATAGGCATTGCCCGCCTGCACATGGAGGAGGACACCGGCAAGCTGGTGCATCAGGGCGCCATCACGACGACGCCATACTCGCTGGTGGACTACAACCGGGCGGGGGTTCCCCTGATTGAAGTTGTCTCCGAACCGGACCTGCGAACGCCGGAAGAGGCGCGCCGGTACATGGAGAAACTGAGGGCCGTCATTCATTATACCGGTGTTTCCGACTGCAAGATGGAGGAGGGCAGCCTGCGCTGCGACGCCAATATTTCCGTGCGGCGGGCGGGGAGCCGGGTGTTCGGGACAAAAACCGAGATAAAAAACCTGAATTCCTTCAAGGCCCTTCAAAGGGCGCTGGCTTACGAGATTGAGCGCCAGATCGAGGTGATCGAGGAAGGCGGGCGGATTGTCCAGGAAACCCGGACGTGGGATGAGGGCAGGGGAGTAACGTTGCCCATGCGCAGTAAAGAGCAGGCCCACGACTACCGTTATTTCCCGGATCCGGACCTGGTGCCGCTGGTGATAGACGAAGAGTGGGTTGAAGATATCCGCCGCTCCCTTCCGGAGCTTCCCGACGCCAAAAGGGAGCGTTACGTGAGGGAATATGCCCTGCCGGCCTACGATGCCGGGGTGCTTACCAGTACCAAGGAACTGGCCGATTTCTTCGAAGCCTGCGTGCGGGCCTATCCCAACCCGAAAATCGTCGGCAACTGGATTATGGGCGATCTCTTGAGGCTGCTGAACGCGAACAATATGGAAATAGACGGCTGCAGGATCAAACCCGGGCAACTGGCCTCAATGCTTCAGTTGATGGACAGGGGAACCATCAGCGGCAAGATCGCCAAGACGGTGTTCGAGGAAATGTTTGCAAGCGGAAAAGACCCGGATACGATAGTAAAAGAAAAGGGTCTGGTCCAGATTAGCGACGAGGGAGCAATCGCCGCCGTCGTGGACGGGGTCATTGCCGGCAACCCCAAGACGGTGGAGGACTACCGGGCCGGCAAGGAAAAAGCTCTCGGCTTCCTGGTGGGCCAGGTGATGAAAGCCACGAAGGGGAAGGCAAACCCGGAACTGGTGAACCGGCTGCTGAAGGAAAGGCTCTAGCGCGGACGGTTTTTGCGGGGACATTAAGCGCAAAGCGGCAATACAACGGACAGAGGCATTGCAGATAAGGGCTCCAGGCGGGCCCTTTTGTTGTGGTTCCGGAACACTTGCGGCAGCGAATCTTTGTGTCTTTCAAGAGTTCGGGATTTGTGGTACTATTTTTGTAAGCGTTCCGGGTGTGTCCGGTATTGCAGTGCGCGCGGTTTTTTCAGTTAGTTTGTTGATTGGGGTGAGTGAGGAATATGACTGACAGGGAAATCATCATTGTCGACACTACTTTGAGAGACGGGGAGCAGACGGCGGGAGTGGTCTTTGCAAACAGGGAAAAAGTCCGGATTGCAAAGCTTCTTGACGAAATCGGCGTTCACCAGATCGAAGCCGGAATCCCCGTCATGGGTGGAGATGAGAAGGAGGCCATCAGGGCCATCTGCCGGGCCGGGCTGAAGGCCAGCATTATGGGCTGGAACCGCCCTGTGATAAAAGACATCGAACAGTCTATTAATTGCGGCGTCGATGCCGTTGCCATATCCATTTCCACCTCGGACATCCACATCAAGCACAAGTTGAGATCGACGAGGGAACAGGTCCTGGATCAGATGGTCAAAGCCACCAGGTTCGCTAAAAAGGAAGGAATGAAAATCTCGGTCAATGCCGAGGACGCCTCGCGAAGCGATTTGAATTTTCTGATCGAGTTTGCAAGAGCCGCCAAAGAAGCCGGCGCCGACCGCCTGCGCTACTGCGATACCGTGGGAATCATGGAGCCGTTTGCCATTTACGATCAGATAAAACGGATCAGGGAGGCGGCGGATATTGACATTGAAATGCACACCCACAACGATTTCGGCATGGCCACGGCCAACGCCCTGGCCGGGGTAAGGGCGGGGGCCGTGTACATCGGCGTGACCGTTCTGGGTCTCGGCGAAAGGGCCGGTAACGCCGCCCTGGAAGAAGTGGTCATGGCGTTGAAGCACCTTTACAATATCGATTTGAATTTCAAGACGGAAATGTTCCTGGAAGTGGCGGAGTACGTATCGCGCGCCTCGGGCAGGGAGCTTCCCAAATGGAAGGCCATCGTGGGTACGAACATGTTTGCCCACGAAGCCGGCATTCACGCCGACGGTGTGCAGAAAGACCCGAAGACCTACGAAGCGTTTCATCCCGAAGAAGTCGGCCTGCAGCGCCAGATTGTGATCGGCAAGCATTCCGGAACGGCGTCTTTAAAGGCCAAGTTCGCCGAGTTCGGCAAAATTCTGACCGAGCATCAGGCCAAGGAACTGCTGCCCAAAGTCCGCGCCACCACAGTCGCCCTGAAGCGGCCGCTTTTTGACAAAGAGCTGATGTACATCTATGAGGATTACTTCGGAAAGAGGGATTAGTATTGGGACAGACCATTATAGAGAAGATACTTTCCAGCCACAGCGGCGGTCCCGCCTACGCCAACGACATTGTCGTCGCCCGGGTTGATTTTGTGATGGGTCAGGACGGGACCGCCCCCCTGGCCGTCAGGGCTTTTCACGAGATGGGCGGCACGGAGGTGTTTGACCGGGAGCGCGTGGCCTTTGTCATCGACCACAGCGCCCCGAGCCCCAACGAGGGGGTGTCCGCCCTGCACAAACTGATGAGGGAGTTTTCCAGGGAAAAGGGTTTCCGGCTTTTCGACATAGGCGACGGCGTATGCCATCAGCTGATTCCGGAGAGCGGCGAGGTGGGCCCGGGATGCCTGGTCATCGGCGCCGACTCGCACACGTGCACTTACGGAGCCCTGAACGCCTTTTCCACCGGGGTCGGTTCCACGGATCTGGCCGGGGGGCTGATTTCCGGCCGGATGTGGTTCAAGGTGCCGGAGACCGTAAAGTTCGTATGCAATGGCAAGCTGCAGCCGGGAGTGTATTCCAAAGACCTGATCCTTTACCTGATCGGTGAAGTGACCGCCGACGGCGCCACCTACATGGCGGCGGAGTACGTAGGCGAGGCCGTATCGGCGATGTCCCAGGAGGCGCGTTTTACCATAGCCAACATGGCCGTGGAGATGGGCGCGAAAGCCGGGCTGATGGAGGCCGACGACAAGACGTTTGCCTGGCTGCGGCGGTTTACCGGGCGTAATTTTGCTCCCGTGGCCGCCGATCCGGACGCCGTATACGCGCGGGTGCTGGAATACGACGTATCGGGCCTTGAGCCGCAGGTTGCCAAGCCCCACCGGGTGGACAACGTGGCGCCTTTGAGCGAGGTGGCCGGCAAGCCTGTCCAGCAGGCGGTTATCGGCACCTGCACCAACGGGCGGCTGGAGGACCTGCGCATAGCCGCCGGCATCCTCGGCGGACGCAAAGTGCACCGCGACGTCCGCCTGATTGTGGCGCCAGCCTCCCGCCGGGTCTTCCTTGACGCTATGGCCGAGGGAATCATCCAGTCCCTCGTGGAAGCCGGCGCGGCGGTGGTTACTCCCGGGTGCGGACCCTGTGTGGGCACCCACAACGGCGTTCCGTCCGACGGCGAAACGGTGATTTCCACGGCCAACCGGAACTTCAAAGGGCGGATGGGCAACTCCAACGCGGAGATTTACCTGGCCTCCCCGGCCGCCGTTGCCGCCAGCGCGCTGACCGGGAAAATCACCGACCCGCGTGAATTCATACAATAACCGTACATTATGTTCCATTACGAACCATGAATGAAAATGCGGGACGGCGCTTTGTCAACCCCAATAAACTTATAAAGCAGGTGTTCTTTATGCGGTTCAGCGGCAAGGCCCACAAGTTTGGGAACGACGTCAACACGGACTACATCATCTCGGGCAAGTACAAGTTCAAGACCCTGGATATGAAAGAACTGGCAAAACACGTTATGGAAGATCTGGACCCGCGCTTTTACGAAAAAGTGTCGCCCGGCGATTTTATCGTTGCCGGCTCAAACTTCGGCTGCGGCTCGTCCAGGGAGCAGGCGCCCCTGGCCATAAAATGCGCCGGCGTGGGGGCGGTCCTGGCAAAGTCCTTTGCCCGTATCTTTTACCGCAACGCCATAAACACCGGCCTGCCCGTGGTGGAATGCGACACCGGCCTGATCGATCCGGGCGATGAGCTTGAAGTCGATCTCGCTGCCGGGATTATTGCGAACAAAACAAAAAACGTGGAAATACCGGTCAAGCCCCTGCCGCCGGTGATGATTAAAATTCTGAACGACGGCGGACTTGCAGGGCATTTCAGAAAATACGGCGGGTTCAACTTCAACTGAGATTTGATTGAAAAGGGATGGGGCGCAGGGCGCAACAAAAGACGCAGGGCGCAGAAGGCGCAAGCGCGGCCGCTCCCTGCATCCGGTGTCTCCCGCGCCCGAATTAGGGAGGTTTTTATGTCCTACACGATCACTTTGATTCCCGGCGACGGGGTCGGACCGCAAATATCGGAAGCGGCCCGCCGGGTTATAGACGCGACGGGGGTTCCCGTCAGGTGGGAGACTGTTGAGGCGGGCGAGGCGGTTATGAGGGAATACGGCACACCGCTTCCGCAGCACGTTTTGGAATCAATCAAAAGGAACCGGGTGGCCTTGAAAGGTCCTCTGACAACCCCGGTGGGGACGGGCTTTAAGAGCGTCAACGTCGCCCTGCGGCAGGAGCTCGATCTTTACGCCAGCGTCCGCCCCGCCCGCAACCTGCCGGGCATAGAGACCCGCTACAGCGGGGTCGACCTGATTGTGGTGAGGGAAAACACCGAAGACTTGTATGCCGGTATTGAGCACCGGGCAGGTCCGGATGCGGCCGAAAGCATTAAAATTATTACCAGGGGGGCTTCTCTCAGGATCGCCCGCTTCGCGTTCGAGCTTGCCCGTAAACAGGGGCGCAGAAAGGTAACCGTGGTCCACAAGGCAAATATCATGAAGCTGTCCGACGGGCTTTTTCTGGATTGCGCCCGGCAGGTTGCCGGGGAATACCCGGACATCGAATTTGAGGAATATATTGTTGACGCCATGTGCATGAAGCTGGTTCAAACCCCTGAGAATTACGACGTACTGCTCTTGCCGAACCTCTACGGAGACATAGTGTCCGATCTTGCCGCCGGCCTGGTGGGAGGCCTGGGCGTTGCCCCCGGCGCCAATATCGGCGACGGCGCCGCAGTGTTTGAACCGGTGCACGGAAGCGCCCCCAGGCACGCCGGGAAAAACAGGGTAAATCCTCTTGCCATCCTGCTTTCCGGGGTGATGATGCTCAGGCACCTGGGTGAAATGGAGGCGGCCGACCGGATTATGAACGCCGTAATCCGCGTGCTGGAAGGGAAGAAAAGCCTTACCTACGACCTGGGAGGCACAGCGGGGACGAGCGAGATGGCCGATGCGATTATTGCGGAAATGAAATGAGGTGGCGGCAATTTCCGGCCGGGAAGGTTAAAACCTTTCCCGGCTCAGACTGAAGACAAACTACCATAAAAGCCATCGGTGGCTGAAGACGCTGCTCTGTTGCGGAGCGTAGTTAGGTGAACTTGGCGAAACTGAGGTTACGGAATTGAGGGCGCGGACAGGACGTCTGCGCCAGCCCTCACCGAGCCAGGACGGTGAGTTGAGGGCGCCCCAATTCCGCCCGAAGTGAGCCTTGGTTCACCCGACGCGGAGCATTCTGAGCCAAGCGGTTTCAGCCACCGGGGGACTTTGTCAACAACCTGGGCCGGGAAGGTTAAAAACTCTTCCCGGCTTTTTGTTTGCCATGTTTTTTCATTTAATGAATTAATGCGTATAAAAAACCGCTCAAAAATCATAATAATTGAGAGTAAAACCTTTATCCAACTTGAGGGAGGTGGATTGGTTGGTCCGCCCGAGCAGGTTCGGTGGAGCCGAGGCCAGGCTGAAAGCCATGCAGGAGGCTGACCATCCCGGCGGCGTGACGGTCGATCCGGTGCCGATAACGGCAGGAGAGGAAGTAACCGTTTTGTATAACGGGCCGCTGGGTAAGGAAGGGAAGGGTCAGGTTTATCTACATTACGGATTCGGCAGACATGACAACTGGAAAAATGTTTCGGAGGTGCAAATGAAAAAGACAGGACGGGGCTGGGTGAGCAGCGCCCGCATGCCGGAACGCGAAGACCGCTTCAACTTCTGCTTCAGAGACAGCGCGCAAAATTGGGACAACAACAGCGGGACCAACTGGAGCTTTGAAATTCACAACGGTAGCCAGCGCTTTTAAACGAACCCCCGCCGTTACTCCGGTGGGGGTTCCTGCATAATTAGACGCGGTGTCGGAGATTGGGAGGGAAGGTATCAAGTGAAGGTGCTGATGCTGTCCTGGGAGTACCCGCCGAAAAGCGTGGGCGGGCTGGCCCAGCACGTCTATGATTTGACCGGTGCCCTGACGGAAATCGGCGTGGAGGTTCACCTGATCACCTCCGGGGGCGTGGGCGCGCCGCCCGTGGAACAGGTGAACGGGGTGAGGGTTTACAGGGTGGAGCCCTACCGGATTTCCTCGCCGGACTTTGTCACCTGGGTCGTCCAGTTCAATGTGGCCTTGCTGGAGAGGGCGATCTCAATCCTCGGTGAGAACGAATTCCACGTGCTTCATGCGCACGACTGGCTTGTCGCTTACGCGGCCAGGGCTATAAAGCACGCCGCCAGGCTGCCCCTGATTGCCACCATTCACGCCACGGAATACGGCCGCAATTACGGCCTGCACAACGATACCCAGAGGCATATAAGCGACATAGAATGGTGGCTGACTTATGAGGCCTGGCGGGTAATCTGCTGCAGCCATTACATGGAAGGGGAAGTAAGGCATGTTTTCCAGTTGCCCCAGGACAAGATCGCGGTAATTCCAAACGGAGTGGACGCCGGCAATTTCAAAACCCGGAGCGGGACCGTCCGCCGCAGCGACTACGCCGCGCCGGACGAAAAGATAGTTTTTTATGTCGGCAGGCTCGTCAGGGAAAAAGGTGTTCAAGTCCTGCTGGACGCCGCCCCGGAGATCCTGGCCAGCCATCCCCAGACCAAATTTGTGATTGCCGGAAAAGGGCCCTACGAACCTTCGTTGAAGCACCAGGCGGCAATGCTGGGCATTTCCAACAGGGTCTATTTTACCGGGTATATAAGCGATGAAGTGAGAAACAGCCTGTACGGATGGTCCGATGTGGCGGTGTTTCCAAGCTTGTACGAACCTTTCGGCATAGTTGCGCTGGAAGCGATGGCGGCCGGCACCCCGGTGGTCGTGTCGGACTGCGGCGGAATCAGTGAAATAGTCAGGCACGGGGAGGACGGCCTCAAGGCAAATACGGGCAACAGCCACTCCCTGGCTCAGAATATTCTGACCCTGCTGAAGCAGCCCGAACTGGGCATTAGGTTCAGAGAAAACGCCTACCGGCGGGTTGTGAACGAATTCAACTGGAAAAATATAGCCCGCCGGACGGCTTCGTTATACAGGGAGATCCGGGAAGCAAACCGCAGTTCCGTATGGTCCGATACGGAAAGGCAGGCTGGAATTTTCGGACGTTTTAACCGCTTGCTGACAAGGTATTCTTAGGTGGCGGGAAAGCTGGCGGCCGTGTTGTAAGAGCCGTCCCCCCGATTTTGAAAATAATTTTCGCGGAGGTTGGAAAATGAAAGCTGTCATTATGGCCGGAGGCGAAGGTTCGCGCCTCAGGCCGCTTACCTGCGGCAGGCCCAAGCCCATGGTGCCGGTTTTGAACCGCCCCATTATGACGTATATCATCGAACTGTTGCGGCAGCACGGTATCACCGATATCGGGGTCACTCTGCAGTACATGCCGGAGGCCATTCGCGACCATTTCGGCAGCGGGGCCGAGTACGGAGTGAACCTGCGCTATTTTGTGGAGGAAACCCCCCTGGGCACGGCCGGCAGTGTCAAAAACGCCGCCGCCTTTTTGGATGAAACGTTTCTCGTCATCAGCGGAGACGCCCTTACGGATCTTGATCTCTCCAGGGCAGTTGAATTTCACAAAAAACAGGGCTCCCTGGCAACCCTGGTTTTGACCAGGGTTGACTGTCCGCTGGAGTACGGGGTGGTTATCACCTCCGGGGACGGAAGAATAACTCAGTTTTTGGAAAAGCCCGGCTGGGGCGAAGTTTTTAGCGACACCGTCAACACAGGCATATATGTTCTTGAGCCCGAAGCGCTTGATTATTTTGCCCCCGGCCAGATGTTCGACTTCAGCAAGGACCTGTTTCCGCTGCTTTTGAGGGAGAAAAAACCGTTGTTCGGCATTGTCCTGCCGGGCTACTGGTGCGACATCGGCAACCTCAAGCAGTACCTTGAAGCCCACCATGACGCCCTGTCCGGAAGAGTCAAGATCCGTATTCCCGGAACGGAGATTCTGCCCCGGGTCAGGGCGGAGGAAGGAGCGTTCGTCCACCCTGAAGCTGCCGTCAGCGGCCCGGCCTTAATCGGAGCGAACTGCCAGATTGCCGCCGCCGCCAAAATCGAACCTTACACTGTTCTCGGCCCGGGCTGCCTGGTGCAGAAGGGCGCTTCCGTCAAGAGAAGTGTCGTCTGGAACAACGTTTACGTGGGAGCGGGGGCGGCCTTGCGCGGCGCGGTGGTGTGCAGCAGGGTGCAGGTCCGGGCCAAGGCGGGCATATATGAAGGGGCGGTGGTCGGAGACGATTCCATAATCCAGGAAAACAGCCTTTTAAAACCGGATGTGAAATTGTGGCCGCACAAACTGGTTGAGACGGGCGTAACCGTACAGCGCAGCATGGTCTGGGGAACCAGTTTGCCGAAGAAGGTATTTGGGTTTGAAGGAGTATCCGGGATCGTGAACGTGGAAATCACCCCTGAATTTGCCGCGAGGGCAGGCGCCGCTTTCGGTTCGGTGACGGGGCCGGGCGCCCGCCTTGCCGTGAGCAGCGACAGCTATACCGCTTCAAAGATGATCAAGGACGCCCTGGCGAGCGGGATGCAGTCGGCGGGAACAAGGGTGTTCGACCTGGGAGAGGGGATAACCCCCATGCACCGCTACGCGGTACGCAGTCTTGACTGCAGGGGTGGCGTGCACGTCAAGATTTCGCCCCGTTCCCCGGACAGGGTGGTCATGGTGTTTACCAATTCCCGCGGCAGCAACATTTCCAGGGGAGAGGAGCGGAAAGTGGAAAACGCGCTTTTCAGGGAAGACTTTCTGCGAATGGAAGCGGGCAGGCTTGTACCCCCGGCGGAAGTGCGGGGAATGGCGGAAAATTATGTCGCCGCAGTGTGCAAAGGGCTGGGCTCGCGGGAAACGGGGCTCAGACTGCTGCTCTGCTACGACCGGCCCAATCTCGAAAAATTTGTTGATGGTTTCTGCAGGGAACTCGGTTTTACGGTGGAAAGGCATGAAAACGGAAACACGGGATACGAAAGGTGGACCCGCCGTGAATTCCTGCAATCTTTTGCCGGCTCCGTTGTGGAGAGCGGCGCAGACGCGGGGGCGGTGCTCGATCCCAACGGCGACCGCCTGGTTTTGGTTGATGAAAAAGGGCGGGTGATTCAGGACGACCTGCTCACCGCCCTGCTTTCGCTGATAATCCTCAAAGGGGAATCCGGCCCGGTGGTTGTGCCGGTAACGGCTCCCGGAACCATCGAGGAACTGGCCGGCAGGTACTGCGGCAAAGTAATCAGGACAAAGACCGCCATGCAGGATTTCCTGGACAAGGTGCTGGCTGCTGACAGCGGCTCGGACGACATTTCACGCTTTTTCCTCCACTTCGACGCGCTCTCCGCGCTTGCCAGAATCATGGACTATATGGCCGGCCACGGTATTTCGCTTTCAAAACTGATCGAGGAAATACCGGTGTTTTATACCGACAGGCGGGAGGTTCCGGTGCCGTGGGAGGCGAAAGGAAGGGTGATCAGGCAGCTCATTCAGGACCCCCCGGCGGGCCGGCTGGAACTTCTGGACGGTGTAAAAATTTTTCATCAGGACGGCTGGGCCCTGGTGCTGCCGGATCCCGACCGGCCCGTGTGCCGTGTTTTCAGCGAGGGCAGCACTATGGAAATTGCCGAGTCGCTGACGGACATGTACATTAAAAAAATCGGCGAAATAGCCGGCGCCCAAATTTGACCGCAAGGCGCCTGTCAATAACTGAAGACGAGGGCAGTGCCCTCGCCGGCGGCGAACGGCATTGTGCAACGCCGGGGTTACAACCCTGCATAAGTGGGCAGTGCTTTTGTCAAAAGCGAACGACTTTGCGCAGCGACGGACATACCACCCGGCGCGGCGGGGGTAACCGGACTGCGGCGCGAAACCAGCGGGTTGCCGACGTTACTAACTTGAGCATGAGAAACTTTGGGGTATAAACTTTTATTGATAAGTTGACTGGTTGGCTGTAAAGGTTTACACTCAAATTGGCATAGCCTGCCATTACAGCCCGTTCTGCCGGTTGACCGCGGGAAGCAGTAGCGGGAATAAGCGGGGATTGAACTTTTGATTAAAGAGGTGTTGAAACTGTGGCTGAATTGACAACTCTGTTCAGGCCCCAATCTGTTGCCGTTGTAGGCGCCTCGAAAAAGGAGGGAAAGATCGGTAACGCAATAGTGCAAAACATAAAAAACAGCGGGTACGGGGGATTGATCTACCCCGTCAATCCGGAAGAGAAAGAAATTGAAGGGCTGATCTGTTATCCCTCGGTAAGTTCCGTCGATGAAAACGTGGATGTGGCGGTCATATCGGTGCCGGCCGGCCGGGTGCTGGCCGCCGCCGAGGATTGCGGAAGAAAAGGGGTTAAGGCCCTGATCGTGATTACGGCCGGGTTTAAAGAAATCGGCAAAGAGGGACTCGACCTCGAAAAAAAACTGCTTGAAACATGCAACCGTTACGGCATGCGCCTGGTGGGGCCCAATTGCGTGGGGATTATGGACACCCACACGCCGATCAACGCTTCGTTTGCGGCGACATTTCCGTCCAGGGGGGAAATTGCCTTTCTTTCCCAGAGCGGGGCGATCCTCCTTGCCATTCTTGACTGGAGCGGTACGGCGGGGCTCGGGTTCAGCAAGGTCGTCAGCCTCGGAAACAAGGCGCAGTTGTCTGAAACGGATTTTATCGAGGATGCGGCCGGGGATCCCTATACAAAAGTCATTCTCTGTTATATCGAGGACGTGGTCGACGGGCCCCGTTTTCTCGAAGTGGCCGGGCGGGCTGCGAAAAAAAAGCCGATTATCGTTTATAAATCAGGAGTCAGCCAGTCCGGCGCGCAGGCGGCCTCGTCCCACACCGGGGCCCTGGCGGGGAGCGATCTGGCGTATGAAACCGCGTTCGCCCAGTGCGGAATTATCAGGGCGCACAGCATGACGGAGCTTTTTGACCTGGCGGTTGCTTTTGCCAAGTCGCCCATACCGCCGGGGGACAGGGTGGCGATTGTCACGAATGCCGGCGGACCCGGCATTATAGCGACTGACAACGTCGAGTTGAAAGGCCTGCGGATGGCTCGCTTCGATAAGAATACGGTCGAAGCGCTGCGTTCGAATCTTCCGGGGGAGGCCGGCATCTATAACCCGGTTGACGTGCTTGGAGATGCCAAGCCCGACCGTTATGAGTTCGCCCTTGACAAGGCGCTGGCGGACCCGAACGTGGACAGCGCGCTGGTGATCCTGTGCCCCACCGCCGTTACCCGGCCGGTCGAGGTGTCCAGGGCGCTCATACGGGTCAGGGATGCCCACCCCGGAAAGCCGATTTTTGCCGCGTACAGCGGCGGAAACAGCGTTGCCGAAGGAGCGGCAGTCCTTTCAGCCGCGGGGATTCCCTGTTTTACTTTTCCCGAACCCGCCGTCGAGTGCATCCGGGGCCTCAAGAATTACGGTGAGTACCGGAAGGCTGCCGGTCGGGAGGATACGGGCGGGGAGCGTGTCAGGTCCGACAAAAAGGCGGTAAAGGCGGTTTTCTATGACGTGACCAGGGACCGCCGCCTCACCCTGCTGGGCAGCGAAGCGGCTGAAATTGCGGCGGCCTACGGTATACCGGCCGCTCCCATTGTTTTGACCGCGACCCCCGAGGAGGCTGTGGCGGCGGCCGAGGAAATGGGTTATCCGGTCGTTTTGAAGGTGGCTTCCCCGAAAATCCTTCACAAGACGGATGTGGGCGGGGTGGTTGTCGGCATTAATACGGCCGAAGAGCTGAGGCAGGCGTTTATGCAGATTCTCGAGAGCGTAACCCGCTGCCTTCCCAAAGTGGTGATATACGGTATCGAAGTTCAGAAAATGATGCCGAAGGGGACGGAACTGATTATAGGAATGAGCAGGGACATCCAGTTCGGGCCGCTGATGGCGTTCGGCCTGGGCGGAATTTACGTCAACCTGATAAGGGACGTAAGCTTCCGTCTGGCCCGCGATCTGAACGACGACAGGAAGATAGAGTCCATGCTGGCGGAAACAAAGGCGTACACCCTCTTGAAGGGCTACCGCGGCGAGTCGCCCAAAGACGTGGCCGCGGTGGTGGACATCATAAAACGGACGGCCAGGCTGGTCACCGACTTTCCCGAAATTACGGAGATGGACATAAATCCGCTGTTTGTTTATGAAAAAGGACTGTCTGCGCTCGATGTTAAAATTACAATATCATGAGGTGATAAAATGAAAAGCCTGTACATCATGGGCACTCCCAGCAGCGGCAAAACGGTGGTTGCTTTGGGCCTGGCGCAAAAGCTCCGGCAGGAAGGCCTCAAGGTCGGTTATTTCAAGCCCATTGCCGACGGGCGGAAACTGGACGGCAAAACGGACATGGACGCGGTGCTGATGAAGGAGGTGCTGGGCCTGGCGGCTCCTCTCGACAAGATCGCCCCCGCCATGGCGGGTCCTTTTTACCTCAGCGCCCAGGCAGCCTTGAAGGATGCCGTTGAAAATATCGAAGAGGCCTTTGTGGAGGTTTCCAAAGGCGCGGATATCGTCATTGTCGACGGGGCGCTTTCCATAGACATCCTGGGAAGTTTCGGTCTCGACTGCGTCAGCCTGTCGAAGAAAATCGGCTCGTCGGCCCTGCTGGTGCTCAAGGTGGAAAACGATTACAGCCTGGACAACGCAATTTTTCTGAACAGGCACCTGGCGCTTGAAGGAATTCCGGTTTTGGGCACCATTTTCAGCAACGTGCCGAGACCGCTCTATTCCAAGACGGAAGGCGTTTACCGGCCGATTCTGGAGAAGGCCGGGTATAAAACGCTTGGTGTTTTCCCCACCAGGCCGGAAATTGCCGCCCCGACCGTCGGGGAATATTATGAAATGCTGGGCGGGGAGGTGCTGGCCGCCCACGACAGGATGAACCTGCTGGTGGAGGATGTGGTCGTGGGGGCTATGACCATGGCCAGCGCCCTCACCTATTTGAGGCGCGCCGCAAACAAGGCGGTTGTGCTCGGCGGAGACCGGGCCGACCTCGCCCTGGCGGCCCTGGAAACCAGCACCTCCGTTTTGATTCTTACCGGCGGGCTTTACCCGGACGTCAAGGTCGTCGCCAGGGCTGAAGAAATGAAGGTGCCCGTGATCCTGGTGCATTACGACACTTATACCACCATTGAAAAAATCGGGCAGGTCAGCAGGCACATCAAGCCGTCCGACAAGGAAAGCATCGGGGTCGCCCTCGAAAATATCGTCAGCTATTGCGACTGGCAATATATTTTAAAAAATATTTGATTAAGACCAAAAATAATTTTTTTGTGCAGGAATTTGTCATTATTTGTAGAAGTTACTTGCTTCAGGCAAGATATTCCAACAGAATAAAGCTATTTTCCACTGAAAAGGGCAAACCTCCCGAAAGGGAGGGGCGCAAAGCCAACGGGCCTAAAGCTGAAAGGTTCTGGTTTTCAAGAAGCGCATGGGACAGGCTGTAGTACGTCCCGGAGCTCCCGGAGACCTGAAACCTGTAAAATTGCCAGGGCGGCCGGGTTGCCGTGGACGGGATTGATCCAAGCCCTTTTTGGGGCTTGTTTTTTATTTTCACGGGGAGGTGATGCGATTTGAGGGATGTGAGAAAGCCCGCGGCAATGACAGCGAGGTGAGGGAGCGGTTCTGTTTTATGGCGAAATTGACGGACTGTCCGTTTAGACGTCGTTCAACCGGTTCCTGCATGGGGTGCTATATGCCGGAACATTAGGGACAGGCTGGAAAAGGGATTATGAAAAGGGGGTAAGCGGCCGTGAAATTAAAAATAGGCGCAAGAATAGTCCTGGGTTTTTCCACTGTTTTGTTGCTGCTGGTGGTAATGGGTGTTGTTTCGATAATACTGACTAAAACAATAGCGGAAAACGTAAACAAGGTTGAAGTGACAAACGAGCAGTTGACGTTGCAAAAAAATATCGAGGCGCGTTTTTACCAGGGGGTCGCCTCGATCCGCGGCTACATTGCTTACGGCAAGGAAAACTACCGGGATGCCTGCAAAGCCGAAATAGCCGCAGTTCTGGACATGGAGAAAAAGTTGCTGGAGATCAGCGCGGAGAAAGACAAGCCCGAGGTTGGGAAGCTGATTGAAATTACCGAGACCTACCGGAAAGGGCTGGAAAACGACCTGATGCCAGCCGTGGAGAGGCAGTACGGGATGACCGACGCCAGAAGCGCGGAGGCGGCCAAAGAGGAGACCATCCGCATAGCCAGCGGCCTGGTGCCGATGACAAACCAGCTCACGGAGATCATCAACGGGCTGGTCGCCAGCAACGAGAAGTCCTTCAGCGAGACGATCAAGACTACCGAAGGCAATGCCGCCGGGGTTGTCACCACGACTGCGGTTTTGACCGTCATTGCCCTGATTATCGGGATAACCTTGAGCTACTTCATGACAAGGTCCATCAGAAACCCGATTATCGGGATGGTCGGCGGAGCGAACCGGTTTGCCGAAGGAGATTTTACCGGTGAAATCAAAGTTAAATCGGCGGATGAGATCGGCGACCTGGCAAATTCCCTGAACAACATGGCCAGGCAACTGAGAGCGCTTATATCGAACATAATTACAAACGCTCAGACGCTGGCCGCCCACAGCGAGGAACTGGCCGCGTCGGCGGAAGAAGTGAGCGCGACGGTTGAAGAAGTGGCCAGCACTACCAACGAGGTCGCCTCGATGGCGGAAAAGAGCATGGAAAATGCGAACATAACCGCAAACGAGTCCAAAAAGGCGGTGGAAGTGGCAGAAACGGGCGGAAATACGGTAAGGATGACCATCGACAAGATGAACTTCATCTCCGAATCTGTGAGCAAGGTCAACGAGTCCATTCAGAGTCTGGGGGAACTGTCCGCCAAGATCGGCAACATTACCGACGTGATCACCGGCATAGCCGACCAGACCAACCTCCTGGCGCTGAACGCCGCCATTGAGGCGGCCCGCGCCGGCGACCAGGGCCGCGGTTTTGCCGTGGTGGCGGAAGAAGTGAGAAAGCTGGCCGAGCAGTCTGCCGACGCCGCCAAGGAAATCGGGCAGTTGATCACGCAAATTCAGGCGGGAGTGGAGGCGGCAATCCGGTCCATGGAGCAGAGTTCCTCGGAAGTCGGCGAGGGCGTCCAGCTCGCCTCCGACGCTGGCAATGCCCTGCAGGACATAATCAGGGCGATAAACAAAAACATATCCCTGATCGAGGAGATCACGGCCGGGGCCAAGCAGACCAGCGAGGGAACCCAGCAGCTTTCCGCCAGCAACGAACAGGTCACCTCAACCATCCAGCAGGTAGCCGGCGCCACCCAGGAACTTGCCGATATCGCCAGCAAGCTGCAGACTTCCGTGGCCCAGTTCAAGGTGTAAGAGGCGAGAGACGGTGTGAATGCCGCTCCGGCCCCAACGCGGAAAACGGCGCTTTTCGCGGGAGCGGACCAATGCCGAAAACAACAGGGAATACGCGGGTGGGTGAAACCGTAAACAGGGCTCCCGCCCGATTCTTTTTCGTGCCGTGGTGATAAGGTTGACATTAGTGTAAGAACCCTTAATTTTTGTTAACCGTACAAGACCGTAGGGCATAACCAAGAATGAAAATAACGAAATGCAAAGCCTTCGTCAGTAGTAAAACGATATTCTTATTTTAGCGGGCGTAGGGCGTAAAAAACGGGGGCAGAGCCTTCGTCAGCAGCGAAACGACTTTGCGGAGCGCCGGCAACAACACTCTGCGTAGCGAGGCTGCGAAATTGGATGAGCGGACACGGACTTCCGCGAAAGCCTGAACCGAGCCAGGACGGCGAGTTGAAGGCGGTCCAATTTCGCCCGATGCAAGCAGCTAGTGCTGTCGGCGTGGAGCACCGGAGTGAGCGCTGACAAGGCGCTGCCTCAAAAGAGTATTTTCGTGCTAATATTTCTGCCGGTTGGAGGCAAGGCCGAGAATGAGGATCGCCGCCCCCGTTGCGGCCAGAATTGCCGCCCCGCCGCCGGCCGCCGACGCTGCCGGTTCCGTTGGCGCCGATGCGGCCGGGAGTGCCCACGGGAGCAGGTAGGCCTGGACAAGCGCCATGATCGCGACCAGCGTCGTGAAAAGGAGGCTGTGCGGCAGGGCGAACCGGAAGAGGTCTCCCTCCCGGCCGGAAAGGCCGCTTGAGGAAGTACCCACGACAATGTTCTGGGGGGAAATCATTTTGCCCGCCACGCCGCCGGATGAATTTGTCGCCACGGTCAGGACCGGGTTGATTCCCGTTGATTCTGCCGTGACTTTCTGCATATTGCAGAAAAGGGCGTTGGACGAAGTGTCGCTGCCGGTCACAAAAACCCCCAGCCAGCCGAGAAATGCCGAGGCGAACGGGAATAGCGCGCCGGTTACGGTGAAGGCCTTGCCGAGAGTGGTGGTCATGCCTGACCAGTTGGCCGTGTACGCGAAACCGAGGACGCAGGCAATGGTGAACAGGGCGAAACGAAGGTTGAACAGGGTTTCGCAGAAGATTTCCAGAAACCTGGCCGGACTGATTTTCAGGACGAGCGCCGCGGCTGCGGCGGAGATTAAGATGGAGGTGCCGGTGGCAGACAGCCAGTTAAAGGTGTATATTGCCGCCAGGGGTTTGCCGCCGGCCAGGACCATATTGTGAAGTCCCGGAAAAAAAATTTTAATAGTGGCCGCGTCGAGGATCGTTTTAACGGGTTTCAAGCCCCAGTCCGCAATCAACACGGTGAGAATGATAAACGGAGACCATGCTTTCAGGACAATGCGGGGGGCGAAGCTCCTCACCTTGAAGACAAAGGGGGGTTCGTCCGGAAAACGCCAGATGTTTTTGGGCTTCCAGACGCGAAGAAAGAGTGCCAGCGCGAGCATTGAGATCAGGGAGGACAGAATTGCGGGCAGCGCGGGACCCAGGAAGCTGGACGACAGCCACTGCACGGCGGCAAACGACACGCCGCTCACCAGAACTGCCGGCAGCACCTCTTTCAGGCCTTTCCAGCCGGCTATGACCAGAATCAGCCAGAAAGGCACGAGGAGAGACAGGAGGGAGAGTTGCTGTCCGGCCGCGCGGGATACCGCCATAGGGTCGATGCCGGATACGGCGCCGGCCGTAATTATCGGGATGCCGACACCGCCGAAGGCGACCGGCGCGGTGTTGGCGATCAGGCATATGCCCGCGGCGTAGAGCGGAGTGAAGCCCAGGCCTGCCAGCATGGCGGCCGTGATCGCCACGGGTGTGCCGAAACCGGCCGCGCCTTCGATAAAGGCCCCGAAAGAGAAGGCAATCAAGAGTGCCTGCAGCCGCCGGTCTCCGGTTATGAAAGCGATGGAATCCTTGATTATTTCAAACTGGCCTGTTTTTACCGTCAAATTATAGAGGAATACTGCGGTTACCACAATCCAGCCGATTGGAAAAAGGCCGTAAAGGGCTCCGTAGAAGGCGGATGAAAGCGCCAGCCGGGCGGGCATGCCGAAAACCGCGCAGGCTGTCAGCACGGCCAGCAGCACGGTAATAAAACCGGCGATGTGCCCTTTCATGCGCAGCCGGGTTAAAGCGAGAAAAAGAAAAAGTACCGGAACGGCGGCGACCAGGGCTGAAAGGCCCGGGTTGCCCAGGGGATCGGTTGACTGCGTCCACATGGGGGACAGTCCCCTTTGGCGTACTGATTGTTAATTAATTATAAATTCAGGCAGATATTTATGCAATAAAATAAATTAAAGCCGACGGCTGCACTTTCCGGTCCGGGGACCGCCGGCGGCTTGACAAGCTTTCGTTAACCCGCTTTTGCTTTTTGAACCGGACTTCTGTACCAGTTGTAGTCCATATTGGGAAAGATGTTGTTACGGTATTCCAGGTCGCTCAACCAGCCTTCGTCTATCCTCCCGCCCTCGATTTCCTCGTAAAGGCGGAAGAAGTTGTTCAGGTGGGTTTTCGTCCTCCTTACGGCATAGTCGACCATTGTTCCCGTGCTCATGATGAAGGCCCAGTCGCTGCTCTGCGCCAGCATCAGTTCGCGCGCGGCCTGATTCAGCGCCCTCCGTAGGACGCCGGCGGCGGCCGGGTGCCGGTCGGCCATTGATGTCATGCGCCGGGCGGCCATGTGCAGGTGCCTGTATATCCAGTCGTTGGCATTGCAAAGCCAGACCTCGTGGTAGCCCTTGTTGCCCCAACTGGAAGAGCAGGGCACGGCAACCTGGTTGCAGGGAAACCTCTGCAGGTAATCGCTGGGGGTGACCATTTCGATTATCTCCTGGTCGAAGGCTATTTTCCGGATCAGGTATTCGAGCCAAACCGGCCCTTCAAACCACCAGTGGCCGAATAGTTCGGCATCGTAAGGCGCCACGATAACGGGCGGCCTTTCCATCAGGCTGGAGAGGTGCAGGATCTGGTGCTGCCTGTTGAACATGAAGTTGCCGGCGTGCACCGCCGCCTTCTCGATGGCGCGCTGCGGATTGTACGGCTCTTTCCGGCTCAGGTCGACCTTGCCCGTGATTTTGTAGTATTTTATGCCGGTATGCGTTCTGATCCCGTCGGGATGGATGTAAGGCTTGATGTATTCAAAATCGAGGTCGTACCCGATGTCCCGGTAAAATTCGCGGTATTCGAAATCCCCGGGGTAACCCTCCTGACTGCTCCAGACCTGCTTGGAGGATTCCATATCCCTGCCGAAGGCGGCTACTCCGGAAGGGCAGTATATCGGCGCAAAGACGCCGAAGCGGGGGCGGTGCGAGGCGTACAGGACACCGTGGGAGTCGGTAAAGAAAAACTTCAGGCCGTTTTCCTTCAGTATCTCGTCTATACCGGGGGCGTAGCCGCACTCCGGCAGCCAGATTCCGTGCGGCGCGCCGAAATGGCGGGCGTGCAGGTCGACGGCGGCCGTAACCTGTGCGCGTACCGCCTCCGGGTTGATCGTCATCAGCGGAAGGTAGCCGTGAGTGGCGGCGCATGTAATCAGTTCAAGCCGGCCGGCGTCCTGGAACTTTTTGAACGCGTTGACCGGATTCCGCCCATACCGGTCGCAAAAGACCGACATCGCTTCCTTGAAGCGTTTTTTATACATGAGGGCGGTTTCGTGGAAGGGACTTCCGTAAGTTCTTCCCTCTTCTTTTTCCGCCAGTTCGATCAGTTTGGCCAGGTAGCGAATGTAGCGATCCTGCAGCAGCCTGTCGTTGAACATCGAGATCAGGGGCGGCGACAGTGTGACCGTCAACCTGAACCTGACGTTTTCCTCGATCAACCGGTCAAAAACCTGGATAAGCGGAATATAGGCTTCCGTCAACGCTTCGAATAGCCATTTTTCTTCCAGGAAATCTTCATGCTCGGGGTGCCGCACATAGGGCAGGTGAGCGTGAAGAACAAGACAAAGAAATCCTTTTGACATAAAAACCTCCTCATAATTGGCAGGCGGCGTCCGTCCGGGTGTTTCCCGGCCTGAATTTTATGTTCCCGTTCCTGCGATTTGCCACCCGCCGTTCTCTTGCAGTTTATTCGGCAATCCCTGTATCTTTACGCCTGCTGCCCCGCGCCCCGCTCACCCGTTTCCCATTTTCCGGGCGAGCTTACGCCCAGGGGCAGCGCTCCGGCCCTGACGGCCAGTTCCTCGATAATAAGGGGCGAACTCGTGCCGAACTGGATCCTGCTGATAGAGCGGTACAGTCCCTCGATCCACATCCACTCTTCGTCCAGGCGGTCGGAAAGGGATGCCCTCGGGGTTGTAACGATATTCGACCTGAGCAGGGTGACGAAGCGGCCGTCCGGAAACAGCCGTCCGAGATCGACGCAGAAGGATCGGTCGGGTTCCCCCACTTCGATATGCCAGTTGTCTGCATTTTCATTCACGTGTATGTCCACGTATTTGTTGGCGTTTTGCCCGTTGAAATCTATTCCGGTTACGTCGTATACCCTCAAAACAGGATGGGTGAAGGACCAGGCTTCCCGTCCGTAGCTGTTTGCAAATTCTTCCTGCCTGGTGGCGGTAATTTCCCAGTATGCGTAGATCCAGTGAGGATCCCGGGCCATCAGCACCATCCGGTCGACCCCGTAATGCGCGGGCAGTTGCGGCTCAGGCAGGCTGTGCGCCGGGCGGGAGGCTGAGACCGGCACATGGATGCCCGCTTCCTCGGCTGTTTCCTGTTTGAATAATGGCTTTGGCATGGTTTCACGCTCAAATTTTTTGGCGGCAGCACGGTTTTTCCTTTCAGGCCATAAAAAAATTATTGCCAAAGCCGCTATTACAGCCAGAAGCAACAGGGGAAACAAAACATTCATGGAGTAAAGTCCCTCCTCAAATTAAAGATTAACATCCAGAAATAGAGAAATAATTTAGTATAAAAAAGCTTTTTTTATTATTGCCCGCTTTGAAAATGTTTATTTCATATTTTTAAAATCCGATGCAGATAAATAAAAGCCGACGAAGAAATACGAGGGTTTTGCGGAAGGTATACCCTTTGTTGCGGCGAATTGTTACATCCGTAACTGTTTTGACAATAACGTACCGCCTGGAGGTGCGGATTCCGCAAATGAGCGCTTGCGAGGGAAAAACGGTGAAAAGTAAAAAGGCGGGGAAGCGCCGGTTGAAGCGGGAAAAACCGGTAAAATCCTGGAATTTGCAACCCGACTTTGAAGACAAAAGCATTTTATTGCTGGCGGATGGTGAATTTGTTTGCACGTAGTCCTGGTTGAGCCTGAAATACCGGCCAACACCGGGAATATTGCGAGGACCTGCGCAGCTACCGGAACGGACCTGCACCTGGTGCGGCCGCTCGGTTTTTCCACCGGGGACAAATATTTAAAGAGGGCCGGCCTCGATTACTGGCGCCTCGTTCGGGTGCTGTATTACGACAACTTTGCTGAGTTTGAAAACCGTTTCAGGGGGAGACCGTTTTACCTCGCCACTACAAGAGCTCCCCGGCTGTATACCGAAGTCCGCTACGAAAAAGATTCCTTTATCATTTTCGGCAGGGAAACGAGCGGCCTTCCGCCGGAAATCCTGGACAGGTATCCCGGCTGTCAAATCCGGGTGCCGATGGTGGGCGGAGCAAGGTCGCTGAACCTGGCCAACTCGGTGGCGATAATTCTTTACGAAGCGTTGAGACAGCAAGGTTTTCCGGGACTCGTGTGAAGCTGGACCCGGCTTGTCCCGGAGGAGCATATTGCGGTATAATTTCCCTTGAAGTGAAAATGGAGGGGGACTTTTTTGTGAGCGTTATTGAAAAGGTTCAGTCCCATCTGGATCAATACGGCCTGGGACTGAAAATAATAGAGCTCGAGGACAGTACAAGCACGTGCGAGCTTGCCGCGGCGGCCCTGGGCGTGGAAGTGGGGCAGATCGCCAAGACGCTGGTGTTTCTGGCCGATGACAGGCCGGTGCTGGTGGTGGCCAGCGGCGACAACAAGGTTAAAAGCGGGAAGTTGAAGAGGCGCCTGGGGGCGTCCAGGGTCAGAATGGCGGATCCGGAAACGGTAAGCAGGGTCACCGGCTACCCCGTCGGTGGGGTTTGCCCGGTGGCCCTGCCGGAGAAATTGCCCGTCCTGCTTGACAGTACCATGCGCCGGTTCCCGGTGGTTTACGCTGCGGCCGGCACGCCGCGCTCAGCCCTGCCCGTAACGACGGAGCAGTTGGAGATAATTACCGGAGGAGAGTGGGCGGACCTGGTATAGGGACAGTCCTCCTTTGTTATTTCCTGCTAAAGATTAAACCCCTTGAACTGCTCAAGGAGCGGCACAAAGGGTTTAATCTTTTTCCAGGCCTTACTTAAAAACAAGCAATAATTTAAAAATTTTTTTTGCTTGAGCTCTGTCCCCGTCCCGGCTTTTGATGCCTGCCGCGACTGGATGGCAACCAGGAGGATTTTGCGCGAAGAAAAAAGAAATAAGTGAGGGGAGGAGATGGTTGCAATTTGTTTGTACATTTACACCTTCACTCAGAGTACAGCCTTCTTGACGGCGCCGCCAGGATCAATGACGCTGTAAACAGGGCCAGTGAAATGCGGATGCCCGCCCTGGCCATTTCGGACCACGGGGTGATGTACGGCGTGGTGGATTTTTACAAAGCCTGCAAAGAGGCGGGGATCAAGCCCATCATCGGCTGCGAAGTGTATGTGGCCCCCCGCACCATGTACGACCGTACTCCCAGGATGGACGACAATCTTTATCACCTCGTCCTGCTGGCTGAAAGTCCGGAGGGATACCGCAACCTGATGAAGCTGGTTTCCCTGGGCTATACCGACGGTTTTTACTACAAACCCAGAGTTGACAAGGAAGCGCTTGCCCGGCACAGCAAAGGGATCATTGCGTTGAGCGGCTGTATTGCCGGGGAGGTTGCCGCCAAAATCCTGGCCGGGGAGCCTAAAAAGGCAAGGCAGTCGGCGGCCGATTACCGGGACATATTCAGCCGGGAAAACTTTTTCCTGGAACTTCAGGATCACGGTTTCCAGGAGCAAAAAACCGTGAACAGGGAATTGCTCAATATTCACAGGGAGACTGATATTCCCCTGGTTGCCACTAACGACGTCCATTACGTCGAACGGAAGGACGCGGAAGCCCAGGACGTTCTTCTGGCCATCCAGACCGGCAAGAGTGTGGACGACCCCGGCCGGCTGAAGTTCCAGTCGGAGGAACTCTACCTGAAAAGCCCTGACGAGATGAACCTCCTTTTCGGCGAAATTCCCCCGGCTCTGCGGAACACGCTGGAGATTGCCGGCCGGTGCAATGTGGAGATAGGTTTCGGCAATTACTATCTGCCTGATTATGCCGTACCGGAGGGCTACAGCGCCGACACCTACCTGGAAGAGCTCTGCCGCCGGGGAGCCCGCAGGATTTACGGCGGGCTGAACGGTGAAGTGGAAAAAAGGCTGGAATTTGAGCTGGACGTCGTCAAGCAGATGGGATATTCGGCTTACTTCCTGATCGTCTGGGATTTCATCCATTTCGCCAGGGAGAGGGGAATACCGGTGGGACCGGGCCGCGGCTCCGCGGCGGGCAGTCTGGTGGCTTATACGCTGGGCATAACGAATATCGACCCGTTGAAATACGGGCTGCTGTTCGAGCGCTTTCTCAATCCCTCCCGCGTGTCGATGCCGGACATCGACATCGACTTTTGCTTTGAACGGCGCGGCGAGGTTATCGATTACGTGGTCCAAAAATACGGCTCCGACCGGGTTGCCCAGATCATCACCTTCGGCACCATGGCCGCGCGGGCTTCCATCAGGGACGTGGGCCGGGCCTTGAATATGCCCTACGGCGAGGTCGACAAGGTGGCCAAGCTCGTTCCGGCGGAGCTTCACGTAACCATTGAGAAAGCGCTGAACGACTCGCCGGAGCTTAAGGAGCTTTACGACAACAAGCCGGAGATAAAGAAACTGATCGATACCGCAGCCGCGCTGGAAGGCGTGCCCAGACACGCCTCCACCCACGCCGCCGGTATTGTTATTACGCCGGAGCCGCTTACCAACTACCTGCCCCTGTATAAAGCGGGCGACGGGCCGGTTACCACCCAGTTTGCCATGGGAACGGTGGAGGAACTGGGGCTTCTGAAGATGGACCTCCTGGGCTTGAGAACGCTTACGGTTATCAACGACGCGGTGCGGCTGATCGCCGAAAGCGCCGGCAGGGAGATCGATATAGACAGGATTTCCCTGGACGACCGGCTGACCTATGAAATGCTTTCCAGGGGCGAGACCGCGGGCGTGTTTCAGCTGGAGAGCGGCGGCATGCGCTCAATCCTCCGCGACCTGAAGCCCGAGGTTTTTGAGGACATCGTCGCCCTTGTGGCCCTGTACCGGCCGGGTCCGCTGGGCAGCGGCATGGTTGAAGACTTCATCAAAAACAAGCACGGGATAAAGAAGGTGAAATACCTTCACCCCCGGCTCGAGCCCATTTTGAAAGACACTTACGGCGTTATCCTCTACCAGGAGCAGGTAATGCGCATAGCCAGCGACCTGGCAGGCTTTACCCTGGGAGAGGCCGACCTGCTGAGGCGGGCCATGGGCAAAAAAAAGCCGGAGATCATTGCGGGCTTGCGCTCGCAGTTTGTCGAAGGCGCCGCCGGGAACGGCGTCGAAGTGGAGACTGCCGGCCAGATTTTTGATCTGATGGAATACTTCGCCGGCTATGGCTTCAACAAGTCCCACTCGGCGGCCTATGCCATGGTTTCCTACCAGACCGCCTTTCTCAAGGCGAATTACCCTCTCCAGTATATGGCCGCGCTGCTGACCTCGGTTAAAGACAACACGGACAAAGTGGCGGCGTACATTGAGGAATGCCGCCGCCTGGGCATAGAAGTGCTGCCGCCCGACGTCAACGAAAGCAGGGAGAGTTTTACCGTGGCGGGAAATAAAATACGCTTCGGGCTCGCGGCGGTAAAAAATGTGGGCACCGGCGCCGTGGACTCCATTATCAGGACAAGGGAGAAAGACGGGCCTTTCAGCAGCTACGCCGATTTCTGCAGGCGTCTGGATACGAAAGTCGTTAACAGGCGGGTGCTGGAAAGCCTGATTAAGTGCGGCGCCTTTGACTCCCTGGGGCACCGGCGGGCTCAGCTGATGGCGGCGGTCGATACCGGTTTGGGCCTGGCCCAGCAGTCGCAGCGCGAACGGGAAAACGGCCAGTTGTCCCTGCTTGATTTTATGGACGGCGGCGTGCAGGAGTCGGTAAGCCTCAGCCTTCCCGATGTGGACGAGTACCCGGAGGCGGAAATGCTGGCGATCGAGAAGGAGACTCTGGGACTGTACATCAGCGGGCATCCCCTTTCCCGCTATCGCGACACCCTCAGCGAGCTTGTTACGGCAACCGCGGCGGAATTGCCCGAACTGCCCGACGACAGCGAGGTGGTGCTGGGAGGGCTGATTGCCGCCGTGAAAAAATTGAGCACTCGCAGAGGAGAACCGATGGCTGCACTGGTTCTGGAAGACCTTACCGGATCGGTTGAGGTAATTGTATACCCCCGGCCGTACTTAAAGAACAGGCCTGCCATCAGAGTGGACGAGGTGGTTTTGATAAAGGGTAAAACCAGGGAAAACGGAGATGGAGTGAAAGTAATAGGTGAAGAGGTATCAACCCTCGACAGCCGGTTCGGGGGAGAGCTGCACCTCAAGATAGACAGCGCGGATTCCCCCCTGCTCGAACAGATCCGGCTTGTTTTGAGCAGCTTCAAAGGCGAATCGCCGGTGTTCCTCCACTTTGAAAAAGAAAGAAAGGTAATCAAGGTGGGCGAGGACTTTCAGGTCGACCTTTCAGGGGCCGCCGTAAGCAGGCTCGAAGAACTTCTGGGTGCGTCGGGGGTAAAAATAAAAAGAACGGCTTTCAGTGTTACGGGTGAAGAAGGCGCGGGAAAACCGGACAAAGTCGGGCCGGAGCCGCATCCCGGCTTTCCCGGGGCTGTCAATGAGGTTGCGGACAGAGCGCCTGAAAGAAAAAGGAAGCGCTTTTTCAGCATTCTTGAACTCTAACGGAGGCCCGGCGTTTTTGCAGGCGGAAAGGCCTTGAACATCTTGGTGAACTCGCTTCCCGCGGCTTGTCAAAAGGACTGCCGTATGTTATGATCAACTTGTTAAAAATGGGAAATTTTCAAGAGGTGAGAACGGTTGCCGGAAATATGGGAAATTGCCGGAGAATATGTTGTGATCAAGGCACTGGATAACGGCGTAACAATCATCGGGCTGACCAGGGGCAAGGACACCAGGTTCCACCATTCGGAAAAGCTGGACAAGGGAGAGGTCATGATCGCCCAGTTTACCGAGCATACCTCGGCGATAAAGATCAGGGGACCGGTGGAACTGCTGACCAGGCACGGCCGGCTCAGGACGGATGACTGAGTACTGTATCCAGGGTGAACGCTCTGGATATACTTGTTTTAATCAAAAAGAGGAATACCGGCCGGCATGGTAGAAAAGTCTAAGGCGTTACGAGATACTTGAAAGAGGAGGCTTGAAAGTGTGGACGGTTGTTTACATTTCGCCCAATAAGAAAGAGGCCCGGAAGATAGAGAAAATTCTTGTCGCCGAGGGCTTGATGGTAAAACTCAGGGCGATCGGCCTGCCACAAGAGAGCAACGCCTGTTCGATAGAAATTCTCGTCCCGGAGTCCGAGGTGGACGAAGCTCTGGAAATCATAAACAACATTTGACATACAAACTTTAAAGAGGTGCTTAGCGGTGCTTGATTTTTTTAAAAAGGAAAAATACGCTACCATACCCCCGGAAAATGGAAACAGGGAAATACCGGAGGGTATATGGGTTAAATGTGTCCGGTGCAACGAAATTCTCCTCGGCAAGGAGTTGGATAAAAACTACAGGGTATGCGGGAAATGCGGATTCCATTTCAGACTGTCTGCTTACGAACGGATAAAAATGACTCTTGACGAGGGAAGCTTTGTGGAAACCTGCCGGGATATATTCCCCATCAACCCTTTCAATCTGGCCGAATACGACGCAAAGCTCGCTTCCGCCCGGAAGAGCAGCGGGCTCATCGAAGCGGTCGTGACAGGCGAGGGCACGATAGAGAAATTTCCCGTCGTTATTGTTGTGATGGATTCCAACTATATGATGGGAAGCATGGGGTGCGTTGTCGGCGAAAAGATTGCCAGAGCGGCGGAGCACGCCGTCGCCGGCCGCAAACCGCTGATTATTTTTTCGGCTTCCGGGGGGGCCAGAATGCAGGAAGGGATTTTGTCCCTGATGCAAATGGCAAAGACAGTAGCGGCCCTGACCAGGTTGGAAGAGGCGGGGCTTTTGTACATTTCGGTGCTGACCGATCCCACGACCGGCGGAGTCAGCGCAAGCTATGCCGCTTTGGGGGATATTGTCATCGCGGAGCCGGGTGCTTTGATTGGATTTACCGGTCAGCGCGTTATCGAACAGACCATACGCCAGAAGCTGCCGGAAGGTTTTCAACGGGCCGAGTTTTATGAACAGCACGGTTTTGTTGACAGGGTTGTGCCCAGGCCGGAAATGAAGAGCACGCTCGCCAAAATTCTGGAGCTGCACCTGCAGGAGGTGAAGTAAGCCTATGGCGGCTATTCTCGAGTTTGAAAGGCCGATTCAGGAACTGGAGGTCAAAATAAGCGAGCTGCGGAACTTTTCCAAAGAAAAAGGAATAGATCTGTCCAACGAGATTTCAATTCTGGAAAACCGGGCCAGGGAAGTGAGGGAGTTGATTTACAGGAACCTCAACCCGTGGCAGAAGGTGTTGATTGCCAGGCATTCGGAGCGCCCGAACACATACGACTACATCAACTACTTGTTTACCGACTTTTTGGAACTGCACGGGGACCGTTCCTTCGGGGACGACCCGGCGGTTGTGGGGGGGATTTGCCGTTTTCGCGGACGGGCCGTTACCGTTGTCGGCCACCTGAAAGGCAAAGACACCAAGGAGAATCTTGCCAGAAATTTCGGCATGGCGCACCCGGAAGGTTACCGGAAGGCCGTCCGGCTGATGAAGCAGGCGGAGAAGTTCAGGCGGCCGGTAATTTGTTTTATCGATACTCCGGGTGCGTACCCCGGCACGGGCGCGGAGGAAAGAGGGCAGTTCGAAGCCATTGCCAGGAGCATATTGACCATGGCCGCTTTAAAGGTTCCCACCATTTCCGTGGTCATCGGCGAAGGCGGCAGCGGCGGGGCGATAGCATTCGGTGTCAGTGACCGCATCCTGATGCTCGAACATACCGTCTATTCCGTCATATCTCCGGAAGGGTACGCCAGCATTTTGTGGAAGGACGCCGGCCGGGCGCGTGAGGCTGCTGAAGCCATTAAAATCACCGCCCAGGATCTTTTGAGCCTGGGAGTGGCCGACAGAGTGGTGCCGGAACCGCTGGGAGGAGCGCACCGGGATCCCGTTGCGGCTGCGGAAAATCTGGGGGAGGCGCTGGCTGAAACGCTTGACGAACTGCTGGCAGCCGTTCCGGATACTCTCGTCTCCCAAAGATACGACAAATTCCGCTCGATCGGAAGACTGGCTGAAAAATCAGTTTAAATAACATTTTTCGAAAAGACATATTATATATAGCAGCATACATGGCCTACAAGGAGGAATAGCCGTTGCAGAGGATCGCTTTGTTGACGAGCGGCGGGGACGCGCCCGGCATGAACGCCTGCATCAGAGCGGTAGTGCGCAAAGCTGTTTACCACGGAATGGAAGTCCTGGGTATAAAGAGGGGTTTTAACGGCTTTATCGAGGCCGATATCGAGCCTTTGAACCTGAGGTCGGTCGGGGATATCATCCACCGGGGAGGAACAATCCTGCACACGGCCCGGTCGGAACAGTTTTTAACTCCCGAAGGGCGGTCAAAAGCATATGAAAACGTAAAGCGGTTCGGTATTCAGGGGGTTGTCGCCATCGGCGGGGACGGGACCTTCCGCGGCGCCAGGGCGTTTAACCGGGAATACGGTTTTCCGGTGATAGGGGTGCCGGCTACCATAGACAACGACATTCCCGGAACCGACCAGTCCATCGGTTTCGACACCGCCGTGAACACTGCCGTGGAGGCCATCAATAAAATCAGGGATACCGCAACTTCTCACGAGCGGACTTTTGTGGTCGAAGTAATGGGCAGGAGTTACGGTTTTATAGCACTGGCGGCCGGACTGGCCGGGGGCGCCGAATCCATCCTGATACCGGAGCGTCCGTTCAATTACGAGGAGATCTGTGAGAGACTGATACACGGCAACCGCCGCGGTAAGCAGCACAGTATTATCGTGGTGGCGGAAGGGGCGGCCAGCGGTCTGGAAGTCGGAAGGAAAATCAAGGAATATACCGGTTTTGACACGAAGGTAACCATTCTCGGCCACCTGCAGAGGGGGGGCGTCCCTACTGCGGCTGACAGGATCCTGGCCAGCCGCCTGGGGGCAAAGGCCGTGGAGTTGTTGATGACCGGTGAAACGGGCAAGATGGTCGGGATAAAATCGGGGGAAGTTGTCGCCGTCGACTATGATCATGTTCTATCACAGGTAAGGTCGATCGACCTGGAGATGTACAACCTGGCAGGTATCCTGGCCATATAGCAGAAACAAAAAAAGGCGATGTCACCATTCATTCCACCCGTGGTTTGTGACCGCACGTCATGGACGGTTGTACGAAAAAGATGATGATTCTCTTCTTGAACAGCCCGTTCGCATGTCGCCGGGCTGATTTTGGTGACAGGAGTGTTGAATGCGGAGGTGATAGTTGTGCGCAGGACAAAGATTGTCTGCACTATCGGTCCGGCCAGCGATGATGTGGAAATCATCAAGAGACTCATTGAGGCCGGCATGAATGTCGCCCGCCTGAATTTTTCCCACGGCACGCGGGAGGAACACGGGTTGCGTATTGCTTCAATCCGCCGGGCCGCCAGGGAAACGGGAAAGAATGTGGCCGTATTGCTCGATACCAAGGGCCCGGAAATCCGTCTCGGTTATTTTAAGGAGGAGCCGGTACACTTAAATGAAGGCGACCTGGTAACCCTGACCACGGAGAAGATCAGGGGCGACCGAAAGCGCATACCCGTCAGTTATCCGGGGCTCCCTCAAGATGTTCACAAAGGAGACACCATTTTGATAGCCGACGGCTTGATAAAGCTTGAGGTTTTGGCGGCCGCCGGGACGGAAATATCCTGCCGGGTGGTCAACAGCGGCGAATTGACGAGCCAGAAGGGGGTAAATGTGCCCGGAGCGGCCGTAAAGCTGCCTTCCATTACAGAAAAAGATATCGGCGACATAAGGTTCGGTATTGAAAAAGAAGTGGATTTTATAGCAGTTTCGTTTGTGAGAAAGCCGGCCGACGTGCTGGCCGTCCGGAGGATTGTTGAAGAGGCCGGGGCCGATATTGACATTATTGCCAAGATCGAAAGCCGGGAGGCGGTTCAAAATCTGGATGACATCATCAAGGTTTCGGACGGGGTGATGGTGGCCAGAGGCGATCTGGGTGTGGAGATTCCCGTAGAGGAAGTACCCCTGGTGCAAAAGGAGATTATCGGAAAGTGCAACAGGGCGGGCAAACCGGTAGTGACCGCCACCCAAATGCTTGAGTCGATGATTCACAATCCGCGGCCTACGAGAGCTGAAGCCAGTGACGTGGCGAACGCGATTTTTGACGGGACCGACGCCGTCATGCTGTCTGGCGAAACGGCCGCGGGCAGGTACCCGGTGGAAGCGGTGGAGACCATGGCCCGCATAGCGGAAAGGGCTGAAGCGGCGCTTCCCTATGAAAACATGCTGGTTGAGAAAAGGGCTGTTTTGACTCAAATCAACGTGACAGACGCCATCAGCTACGCCACCTGTGCAACCGCACAGGGACTCGGCGCCGCCGCCGTCATAACCTCCACGGAATCGGGACACACCGCCAAGATGGTTTCAAAATACCGGCCGAAAGCGGTAATTGTGGCGGTGACACCGCACCGGAAAGTGCTGCAAAAGCTGGCCCTGGTCTGGGGAGTGCAACCGCTCCTGGTCGGGGTTAGAAACAACACCGACGAGATGATGTCCTCCGCGGTGGAGGCTTCCCTCGATGCCGGCATCGTCAAAGGCGGGGACCTGGTGGTAATAACGGCCGGAGTTCCCATCGGGGTAAGGGGGACGACCAACCTGATCCGGGTTCACACGATTGGGGATGTCCTGGCGCGCGGACTTGGCATTGGAAATCAGACCGTCACCGGCACGGCGCGAATAGCCGTGACCGCCCGGGAAGCCAGAGAGAAGGTAAATGACGGTGATATCCTTGTAGCCGGTTACACCGATAAAGACTATGTGCCGGCGATTAAAAAGGCGGGCGCGGTAGTAACCGAGGCAGGCGGTTTAACTTCCCATGCCGCCATCGTCGGCCTGGAGTTCGGCGTCCCCGTTGTTGTGGGGGTGGAGGCTGCTACAGACGTTCTCCCGGATGGAGGGCTGGTAACTGTCGACGGCCGCAGGGGGCTCATATACAGCGGCGCGGTAAGGGTACTTTAAAGGCGTTGACAAGGTATAATCTGGATTGTAAAATATAAAAGACCGGCCAGTCTGTCTGGAAAGAGGGAAGGCATTGAAAAGGGACGCTAAAAAGGATTTAATCGCGGATACCGCCCTGTCCTGCTTTCTCGCTTCGGGATACAGCGGAACCTCGGTGGACAACATAGTGAAAGCCTCCGGGGTGAGCAAGGGCGGCATATACTGGCACTTTAAAAGCAAGGAGGAAATATTCCTCTACCTGGTCGGTAAATGGCTGGACGAGAATAAAAGGGCTCTTGAAGACCGCCTGAGCCAGGATGAACCGGCCACCGCAAAGCTCGGCAAGTTCGTCGATTTAACCGTTGAAAGGGCACGATCGCCTGTACTCTCGCTGATTAACGAGTTCGTGATGGCGGCAAGGGACGAAAGCGTTTTGAATCACTTGCGCGAAATGGTGGATCGCTGCTCGGAGGAGAATATTGTTGCCGATGTTATCAACAAGGGTATTGAAGGCGGGGAATTCAAGCCCCTGGACGCCAGGGCCGCCGCTGAAATTTTCGTGACCATGTTTCACGGACTGGTGATGAGATGGCACTTCAAGCACGAAGATATCTCCTTGCTGCGCCGTGTCGCAAAAACCGCCATGAAAATCTACCTGGAAGGCCTGTTGAACAGGCAGGCGATTATTTGAACCGCTAAAACCGGCCGGTCGGTTTTTGTAAAAAGGAGGAATAAGTCTTGAAGTGTTTGCGTTTTGTGTTTTTGCTGGCGCTGGCCGTAGCCCTGGCCGGGTGCGGCAAGAAGCCGCCGGCGGCTGAAGAGTACATACCGCCGGTGGAAACCGCCGCGGCCGCCGTTATGGACCTTTCCAGCATTCTCGACGCAACCGGCGAGGTAATTGCCAGCGAGGAGGCCGACGTGGCGCCGAAGGTTTCCGGACGGGTAAGTACGGTAAACGTGTCGGTCGGCGACAGGGTGGCGAGGGGCCAGGCGCTCTTGGTCCTGGAATCTTCTGAGGCCCGCAATTCTGTTGTCCAGGCGGAGGCTGCGGCGGGCACGGCCGCGGTGAACGTTCTCAAAGCCCGTCAGGCCCTGGCCGATGCGGAGCGGAACTACAGCCGGACAAGCGCCCTGTACCAGGCCCAGGCCGTTTCCAGGGCGCAGTTTGAGGAGGCTGAAAGCGCCCTCAACAACGCCCGCCTGGGGCTGCAACTGGCCGAGGAGCAGTTGAGGCAGGCCGAAGCGGCCCTGACCGGCGCCCGGGAGAACCTCGCCAATCATACGGTAACTTCCCCCATTGCGGGGCACGTTGCCGCCGTTAACGTGCACGGCGGCGAAATGGCCGGTCCGCAGGGGGCGGCGGTGACCGTGGTCAATATGGACACGGTGAAGGTGAAGGTAAACGTATCTGAAAATGTAATAAGCTCGATCCAAAAAGGATCGCAGGTGCAGGTAAGTATCGGCGTTTTGGGAAAAACGGTTACGGGCACCGTGGTTTCGGTGGGGCCGAAGAGCGACCCGGCCACCCGGGCCTTCCCGGTGGAAATATTTCTGGACAACGCGCAGGGGGAAATAAGGCCGGGCATGGTGGCGACCCTGAAGATTCCCGTCGGAACGGCTAAGGCGGCGCTGACGGTGCCGGCCGGCGCGCTGATCGAGCGCGACGGGGCGTATTACGTATTTACGGTGGAGGACGGCGTGGCCAGGGAGAAACAGGTCAAGCCGGGCGCGATAACCGACCAGTTGGCTGAAATAAAAGAAGGGCTCAGCGAGGGGGCGGCCGTCATTGTAAAGGGTAACAGGCTGGTTGCCGACGGCCAGAAGGTCAAAGTGGTGAACGCGGAAGGGGGACAACCCTGATGAAGCTGTCCGAGTTCTCCATTAACCGCCCCCTGGCCGTGACCATGTTTATCGTCGCGCTGGTGCTGCTCGGGCTGGTGTCCTTTCCCCGGCTGCGCGTAGACCTGTTTCCGGACATGGAAATACCGGTGGCCATTATAACCACCTCTTATGCCGGAGCCGATCCGGCCGAGGTGGAAAAAACCGTCACCAAGCCCATCGAGTCAGCCGTGTCCACTGTCAGCAACATCAAGGAAGTCATGTCCATTTCCAGCTACGGCAACTCGCTGGTCATCGTCCAGTTTAACTGGGGCACCAACGTGGACAACGCCGTCAACGACCTGAGGGAAAAGCTAGACATGGTCAGGGGCGCGCTTCCCGACGACGCCCAATCGCCCAGGACGATAAAGGCCGATCCCAACGCCATGGCCATCATGTGGCTTTCGGTGGAAGGGGCGGACGTGGTGGAGCTGAAGAAAATAGCCGAAGATACCATCAAGCCCCGCCTGGAAAGAACAGAGGGAGTGGCTACGGCATCCATAAGCGGGGGCAGGGAAAGGGAGATCCGGGTCAGACTGGACCAGGCCAAAATGGAAACCTACGGCCTGAGCATCCCCCAGGTCACCCAGGCCCTAGCCGGGGACAACGTCTCCGGGAGCGCGGGCAAAATTGAGAAGGGCTCCGGTGAAATTTCCCTGAGGGTGTCGGGCGAATACAACACTCTGGGGGATATCAAAAAAATAAGGGTAAGCCTCGGCGGGGGAAATTCGGTTGCCCTGTCGGACATAGCCTCGGTGGAAGACTCCTTTAAAGATGTAAACAGTTATACCTTTGTGAACGGCAGGCCATCGCTGGGCATTGACATCATGAAGGCCTCGGGGGCCAACACGGTCCAGGTGGCCAAAAGCATCAGGCGCGAAATTGAGGATCTGAACAAAACGCTTCCCGCCGGAGTAAAGATAGACACCGTTATGGACAGTTCGGAGTTTATCCGGCAGTCGATTGACAACGTGATTGAGCACGGCCTGCTGGGCGGCTTGTTTGCCGTGGCGGTGCTTTACCTTTTCCTGCGCAGCGCCCGCAGTACCCTGGTGGTGGCCCTGGTCATACCCATCTCGATTATTGCCACCTTTACCATGATGTACTTCGGAGGCCAGTCCATCAACGTCATCACCCTGGGCGGCCTGGTGCTGGGGTTGGGGTCGCTGGTGGACTTCTCCGTGGTGGTGCTGGAAAGCATTTACCGCTACCTGGAGAAGGGCGCGGGCTTGATCGAGGCCGCCAGGACCGGCACGGCGGAGGTGGGAACAGCCGTTGTGGCCTCGGCGTCGGCCCAGGTGGTGGTGTTTCTACCCATCGTGTTCGTGCAGGGAATTGCCGGTCTGGTCTTCAAGCCGATGGCCCTGACCGTCAGCTTTTCCCACATAGCCGCCCTGGCTACCGCCCTGACCCTGGTGCCCATGCTTTCGTCCAGGCTTTTGAAAAACGTGAAGCCGCCGACCGTGCACGTTTCCGGATTAAAAACGAAAAACCCGGTGAATGTCTTTTCGGCCTTTTTGCGCTGGCTGAACGGGTTTTACAGGAACTTGCTGGCCTGGGCGCTGGGCAACCGCAGAAAAGTGGTAATTTTAACGGTGGCGCTGCTGGTTTTGAGCATTGCCGCCACCCCGTTGATAGGCGCGGAATTCATACCGGCTACCGACCAGGGGGAGATAAGCGTCAGCGTGGAAATGCCCCCGGGCACAAAAATTGACGAAACGGTGAAAATTGCCTCCGACCTGGAAAACCTGGCCAGGAACGAAATTGCCGAAATAGAAAACATCTTCACCACCGTCGGCTCGGGCGACCTGGCCTTTTTGGGAATAACCAGCGGGGAAAGGGCAACGCTGCAGATCAAGCTCAAGCCCCTGGAGCAAAGGAAGATAACCACCCAGGAGGCGGCGGAAAAGCTGCGGCGGGCCGTATCCGGCGTGCCGGGGGCCGAGATTACCGTCAGTGTGAGCAGCGCCTCTATGGGCCCGTCCGCCAGCCCGGTGGAGATAACCGTGCGGGGAGAGGACCTGGCCATGCTGCGGCAGATTGGCGATTCGATTGTGGAAGTCGTCAAAAAGGTTGAAGGAACGAGAAACGTCAAGAACTCGCTGGATGAGACCAGGCCGGAAATGATGGTCGTCGTGGACAGGGAAAAGGCCGCCCGCTACGGCCTGTCTGCCTCCCAGATCCTGTCCGCCGTGCTCATTTCCTATGACGGCCAGGTGGTGAGCAAGATGCGCACCGGTGACGACGAGGTTGACATTAGGCTGGAGCTGGCCAGAAACTCCAGGGCCAGCCTGGACACCCTGCCCAACCTGACCGTTGTGTCGCCGTCCGGGGCGAGG
>Ga0116192_1000250_pt1 | contig 42506 bp, 36 predicted proteins | sample AD_UKC113_MetaG_FD_89876 | JGI IMG/M metagenome (GOLD analysis project Ga0116192, IMG submission 89876) | Active sludge microbial communities of municipal wastewater-treating anaerobic digesters from Hong Kong - AD_UKC113_MetaG | ecosystem: Engineered > Bioreactor > Anaerobic > Digestate...
CGAATGTTGTGCCATCGCCGGGAACGGCAGACCAGGCCAGCGTGACGGATCCGGCATCGACCGTCGAGCCCGCGGCCGGCTGGGTTGGCACCGGCGACGCAGGTGTGACCAGATCGCTGGTCCACATGACGGTATCGCTGCTGCCGACGGCCACAAATCGACCTGCGCGCGCTGCACACCCGTACAGGATCTCCCTGGTCGGTGATGGCAAAACGCTCCAATGCGTAACGTCGGAGGAGACGACGGTTGTGCCTTTGTCCCCCACGGCCACGAGCAAACCATCCTGTGACGCCACAGCAAACAGTGCGGTCGTCGTTCCCGACTTCTGCTGTGTCCACGTCACGCCGTCCGTCGATGTCAGGAGGGTTCCGTTCCCGCCGGCGGCGGCGAACCTTCCGCCGACCCAGGCAACATCATTGAGGTCAGCCGTGACGCCTGTTGCAACCTGCTTCCAGGAGTGCCCGTCAACAGACGTCGCTGCGGTCCCGTTCCGCCCGACAGCAACGAAAACGCCAGCGCCAAACGCCACGGCATCAACGTCGATGTCCAGCCCCGTCTCCCCGGCCGTCCATCCCTGTCCATCGTCCGATGTCACGACGACGTGGTTATCGCCGATGGCCACCACGTGGCCCCCGCCTGCCGCAACGCTCGTGAGTGTTTCGTCTGTCACGGGTTCTACCACCGTCCATGTCGTGAGGTTCGAGGAGGTCATGACCAAGCCAAACTCTCCAACCACCACAGCGCCGACGGGGGTCGAAGCGACGTCCCACAGCCATCCTGAAGCACCGGTAGGACGTCGCTGCCAGAGAATACCATCATTTGATGTCTGGACACGCCCGAGCTCACCGACTGCCACCAGGCCCGAGGCGGTGTCCGCGACCGCCGTCAGCGTCACATCTTCGCTGGAGCTGTCGACCGTGCCTGCCCAGGTCACACCGTTATCGTACGACAGCGATATGCCGCTCATCGACGTGGTCGCCACAAACGCACGGTCATCGCCGTAGACGCACATGTAGTCCTCGTGCATCAGGCGACTTGCCGCGGAGTTAGTGCCTCCGCCCTTAGTAGTTCCCGTATTACCCGAGGTCGCCACATTCCAGGATGAGCCATCCTGCGAGACGGCGATCGTCTGAGCATCTCCGACGGCGACAAACACACCGCGGGCGAAGGCGACTGCCCGGGCCGGCTCTCCGGCGAAGACCGGAACCGAGGGGGTCCACGCCAGACCATCCTCGGAGTACCATACCTCTCCGTCACTGTCCGCGACAGCAACGAAGCGACCATTGCCGTAGGCAATCTGCGCGAGCCACCTGGACCCGCTGGGCTCGCCGATAGGGACCGGTGTGGAAGGATAGATCGGGTCCACGCCCGCAAGCTGGGTGATCGGGATGCACGTGACGATGGTCCCGGCAGACTTCTTGCCGATGTCTGCTCCCATGACGACGAGCGTGTCGCGCCCGCCAGCCGCGCTCCAGTACATCAGGTTGGTTTGTGCTGGCACTCGGCGTGTCCAGACATGGCCGTCCGGAGATGTCAGGATGGTTCCGTTGTTGCCTACCGCCACGAACTGGCCGCTGACCCGCACGACAGCCATGAGCGAGTCTTGGGTGCCACTCTGCTCGACCGTCCATGTGTGGGCGTCTTCTGACCTCAAAATGACCCCGTAGCTACCCACGGCGACAAACACACCATCCCCGTGGCGGCGCTGTACAGGTCATCCTGCCACTGCTCGTAGTACTCATTCGTCCGGGGCACCTGGGGATTGACCTCGTGCTGCCACGTCACGCCGTCGGGCGAGCTATAGACAGCTCCGTTGAAGTTATCCTCGGTCCCGACGCCAACATAGGTCCCTGCTCCGCTCGTCATGCCAAGGATCACGGCGTTTCGTGCGGACGTTCGGTTGGTCCACCGCATACCGTCGGGCGAGGTCTGTGCAGAACCACTGTCGCCGAATGACACGAGCAGCGACCCTGTCCACAACATGCCCCTCACCCAGCTCGAACGCTTCCAGATGTAGCTCTGCTGCCACCTCAAGTCCTTCCAGGACGTGCCGTCGGTGGAGCGGAAGTAGAACACCGCCCAACGCGTTGGAACGTCGTAGGTCTGCAAAATGGCGTCATGGTTGGCTGCAAGGATGAACGCATCGCCCGCATAGGCGACAGCGGCGAACGTCAGATCATCGTACGCGGCCTCCTGCCGGGTCCACGTCAGACCGTCCGACGACGTCAAGATGAGCGATCCGCCGCCCGCGGCGACGAACTTGTCCTTGCCCCAGGCAACGCTGTACAGGTCTTCCTGAGCGGCAAACGTGCTGTCCTGCCAAGTGAGGCCGTCTGCCGACGTGATGATTGCTCCATCCTGACCCACGGCGACGAACCTTCCGCCACCCCAGGTGATGTGGTACAGGTTCCTATTCACCGGCGCTGTCAACACCGTCCAGGCGACGCTGTCCGTCGACCGCACGATCGTCCCATCTGCGCCGACTGCCACATAGACACCATTTCCATATGCAATGCCAGCAAGCCCGGCGTCTACCGCAATCTCCCGTTGGTCCCATGTACGCCCATCGGCCGACACGTACAACGTCCCTTCATCTCCGACGGCGATATAGCGGCCCGCTCCCCAGCAAATACCGTAGAGGTCCTGGCTTGTGAACTGATTGATGGACTCCCAGTGGGCAAGATCCCTGGAGACTGCCACCGCACCCCTGGTACCGACGTTCACCATGAGGGCGCCGTTGGTTGCTCCATCCGTGTACGAGATGTTCTGAGCCTTCTGCCCTGCGAGATGCCATACGGAAGCCGTGTCAGCAGCCCTCGCGACTGCCAACGGAGATATGATCTGGAACACGAGTGCGATCATGAGAAAAATCGCGAGACAGATGTCTGCAACCATTTCACGATGCCTGTAAAGAACCATACCTGCCTCCCCTAACGTATGCAATCGGCCATGCTGCTAGCAGCAGTATAGACAGGTAAGCACGTACATCTAGACGCTGGGTTTAGCAAGCAGAAAACTCCAGTGTGAATGTGGTCGTCTTTCCCGCGCAACCCAGCCGGGTGGCTGCCGGATCGACGCGCTGCAGTGCAGCCCTGGCAGAGCCTCTACCAGCCGTCGCGACTGTGTAGACACCGGGCTGAAGGGTCGCTTCGTACGGCACGCATGCCGCGGCCCACTGCTCGCTGCCGCCTAGCCGGAATGCCAGACAACCAAACCATGCGGAACCCGCCTGCATTGCGACGACGCGTACGAGTGCGAGAGGGGCACCCAAGTGCTCACGGGCCGACGTGCGATGCCAGAAATGCCCGTGGAGGAAGTGAAACGACTTCTATCGGAACTGCGCAAACTGAAGAGCAAAGTCTTCCAGGAATGCGCACTAGTCGACGTGCAGCCGGAACAGCTGGAGGAAATCAGGGTTATCCTCGCAGGCTTCATGTCCTTCTTTGAGAGGCAGGACCGGCAGAGGCAGCAGGGAGTCATGCATAGGTTCATTCGCCGTATCGACGTCGGAGTTACTGACATAGTTGTACAATGGCGATTCTCGGAAACCGACTGCGTAGTCGGGCGGTCTGAAGTGAGTCCGAAAGCGAGAAAGAAGGGTGGTGGTCGTGTGGTGGAGATAAGGAGGATTGGTGGGTCCTCACGACTCTCTGTTCATGCGCTAGTTAGCGCACTTCGGATGCGGTCGGCGGAGGCAACTCGTGCTTCGCAGGCGCAGGTCGAACGACTAGGAGCCCGCCCCAGGTAGAGCGGCGGTGATCTTGTGATGGAGATAGAGGCCCACGAACGCGCTCCCGAACACCCGCCCGACCCAGGTGCAAAAGCAGTTGTGGACGCATTTGCAGATGCACTCTTGAGGGTTTGTTGTTCCAAGGGGTAGGTATGTTGAGATGGGAAGGGGGGAGAATGACCTGTAGCTCATTATTGGCGCTAGCGTATGGGCTGAGCTTCGAGCCGAACCCGGAGCGAGAGAAGGCTTGTTCATCTCCGGCGCCAGGGCAGGTCCCGGGAGCGCCAGCACTTCCCAAAAGATCTTCTGGTCCGTTTGCAGTCCCCTCCCGGCCTCGTTCACCATCGCCCCTGTGACCGGCGCCTTCGGCACGGCCATCAACGCTCCAGGGGAGGGGAGGCGCTGCGGGGGGATGCCGCCGTTCCAGTCGCTTGGGAGACGACCGGCACCGTCTCGCTTCAGGTTGCTGCCTGTGCGGTCTACTACTCCGTCGATGGTTCCCTCTCCTGGGAGCTTGCCAGGACGACCGCTGCAACTCCCTTCGCCTGGACCGTTCCCCTCTGCCTCTCCTCGGCCCGCAGGCTCATGGTCGTGGCACGGGACGCCTACGGCGCTATTCTCGGAGGAGCTTCCTCCCCCGCTCCCTTCACCATCGCTCCGAGAGCCTCCTCTGATTCTCACCTGACCAGCCTGAGCCGATCAATCCCCGGGGCGGAGTAGGTATCTATTCCCCTGCGCTTGCGCATTGCATTTGTCGTCGACAGCGATATGCTTTACATCACATAGACCTTAGGAACCTGTGAGACAATCGTTGACATCGACGGCATATGCTTGTAGCACTTCTGAGAGGGGAGAGGAATGAGCAAGCATCAGCAGTGTGTCGCTTCCATCCTGATCGTGACGGCAATCGTGCCTGGTTTATTCATGCCGATGCTGCTTGTACACACGAAGGTCACGGTCGCCGCCGAACCTCCCCAGGTCAAGAGAGTCCATCTTGACACTGCAGTAGCGACGAGCGCGCATCTAGGGGGGTGATAGTCATGGGGAGGAAAGCGAAATGAGGAGATGGCTGCGGCTGTTTCTGGTCAGTATCTTGATTGCAGCGGTGACTTCTGGGAGCGGCCTCGGCCTCGCCCAAGCACACACACCTGCTGAGCGTGACGCGGCGTTCTCTGTGGCGGCTGTGCAAGCCGGCGGAGCAAACCCAGACCTTGTTCGCTCGTTTGTCGACGACAGCGGACGTCAGGTGGATGAACTTGTGATATCGGGCAGGCCGCCCGCTGTGAAGGCACAGGTGGCGAGTGATCCTGAGCCCCGTGTGGATGGGAGTAGAAACGCCCTGACGAATGTGCCAGCTTTTGACTGGTCCTACGGGTGTTCAGCGACAGCTGCAGCTATGCTGTTTGGGTACTATGACAACACCGGGTATCCGAACATGTACACGGGGTCCACGAATGGCGGGCTATGCCCCATGACCAATGCCGCATGGGGTTCTGGTGAGTGCCCTATCAGCGCATCTCATGAGGGCATCGATGGACGTGCAACGAGGGGACATGTCGATGACTACTGGGTGGAATATTACAGCACCGCTCAGGATCCATACATTGGCCATTGGTCTGAGCATGCCCCCCTTGACTGCGCGGCGGATTTCATGGGCACGAACCAGTCCAAGTACGGCAATAGCGATGGGAGCACTACGTTCTACTTCAACTCGAGTGGCCTTCCTCTCTCGGATTACGTCGCTCCCGATGGGAAGATGGACGGTTGCCACGGCATGCGCCTTTCGGCAGAGTCCCACGGGTACACGGTTACGGCGAACTTCTCGCAGTACATCGATGCCGGACCGCTCGGGAAAGCGGGCGGATTCACGTTCAACCAATTCAAAGCCGAGATCGATGCCGGCAGGCCCCTGATTGTCCACGTGAAGAACCATTCAATGCTTGGATATGGGTACGATAGCACGAATCAGACCATCTATGTTCATGACACGTGGGACTACTCGTCCCATACAATGATCTGGGGTGGCACTTACTCTGGTGACAACCTGCAGCAGTACGCCGTCACTGTCATTCGCCTGGCTCCAGCCGGTCCCAGCCACACCTTGAAGACGTCCGTTTCACCCGTTGCCGGGGGCACGATCGTGGAGTCCCCTAGTCTGTCCTCATATCCATCTGGAACGGTTGTGACGCTCACGGCCGTCGCTGCCACTGGCTATGCGTTCTCCAGCTGGTCTGGCGATGTAGGCGGTTCGGTGAACCCAGTGACCATCACGATGGACGCTGACAAGACCGTGACGGCGACATTTGCGACAGTCCCCACATACACACTCACTGTTGCGCCATCAGAACACGGAACCGTTACGCGCAGCCCTGACCAGACCGCGTACAACGCGGGGAGTGTTGTCACGGTACGGGCTGCTGCCGCTCAAGGCTATGCTTTCGGCGGCTGGTCTGGAGACCTGAGTGGGTCAGCGAATCCCACGACGATCACGATGACCAAAGACAAGAACATTGCAGCAACGTTCACGGCGCTGCCCTCGTATACGCTTACGACGACGGTGTCTCCTGGATCCGGAGGAACGGTTTCCCGGTCACCGGCGGGATCGTCGTATCTCTCAGGTACTACTGTCACCCTTACGGCTTCGGCCGCCGCCGGCTATACGTTCACGGGCTGGTCTGGTGACCTGACAGGGTCGGCGAACCCCGCGACGCTTGTGATGAACGGTGACAAGGCAGTTACAGCCGTTTTCGCAGCCGACACATCCATGTTCGCGCTGACAGTGAACATCACGGGCTCAGGAACGGTGGCGAGATCCCCAGACCAGTCCTCGTATCTTTCGGGAACGTCCGTCACACTTGTGGCCACTCCTGCAAACGGCTACGTCTTCTCGGGCTGGACCGGCGATCTCACTGGAGCTACGAATCCTGCGACGATCACCATGACCCGGAACAAGGTTGTCGGGGCAGTCTTCTCGGCGATACCTGCATACCTTCTCACATTGACGGTTTCACCGCTAGGTGGAGGTTCGATCACCAGCGATCCAGACCAGACCTCGTACTTTTCGGGAACGGTCGTCACGCTTACTGCCATCCCTGCCGTCGGCTATGCGTTCAGCCATTGGTCAGGGAACCTCAGTGGTACGTCAAACCCTGCGACGATCACGATGACAGGCAACAGAGCCGTAGGAGCGGTCTTCACGGCACTACCAACATATGCACTGACAGTGACATCTTCGCCGCTGGCGGGGGGTTCGGTCGAGAAGAACCCCGACCAATCGTCGTACTTCTCCGGCGCGATCGTGACCCTCTTGGCAGTCCCTGCCTCGGGATATGTTTTCACTGGCTGGTCTGGAGGGCTGACAGGACACACGAACCCGTCGACCATCACAATGAATGCAAACAAGAGCGTGACCGCCATGTTCGCTGTCGCGCCTGCACGCACTCTGAAAGTGGGCGTGGTAGGATCCGGCTATGTCACAAAGTCACCGAACCTCTCCTCATATCTCTCCGGAACCTCGGTTACTTTGACGGCCGTACCTCTTCCTGGCTATGCATTCACAGGTTGGTCCGGGGACCTCACAGGTCTGACGAACCCGACGACGATCGTGATGGATGTCGACAAGTCGATCACCGCAACGTTCGCTGCCGTTCACACATACGCGCTCACAGTCACGTCATCAGGCCGTGGTACGGTGGTGCGTAGCCCTGATCTGCCTTCGTACTCCCCTGGCTCGACTGTCACCCTCACTGCCAGCGCTGCAGCAGGCTATGCTTTTTCAGGCTGGTCCGGGGACCTCACAGGTCTGACGAACCCGACGACGATCGTGATGGATGGGGACAAGACCGTAGCTGCAACCTTCGAGGTTGTCCCTCCTGGTTCGGTGAGCGTGGTCGCGACATTGGATGGAGAGCCCTGGTCTGGAGCCGTGCAGTTCAGCTTGAATGGTGACTCGTCAAGCATCACCGGGTCTTCTGTGCCTTTCCGGAGAGACGGTGTGGCCGTGGGGTCGCTCAGCATTGATGTGACAGGAGGCCCCGGGGGGAAGGTTCTCCGCTATGTTCCATCCAGGATCCAGGAGGTGGCCTCGAACGCGGTCACCACATTCACTCTCCAGTACTGGAGTGAAGCTAGTATGCCCGGCGACGTTACCATCACTGCGCCGCTTCCGGGAGATGTCGTTGGTGACAGCATAGACGTGGAGGGTACCGCGTATGGAACCCCGCCCTCGGGTAGCCTCCTTACCGTTACGGCGAGGACTCTTCCATCGGGAACGCCGGTACTAGTTGTCGATAGCATGCAGGTGGATCCCGTTGTTCAGATGTGGTCGGGGACTCTGGCTGCTTCTGCCTTGGGCCTTACTGAGCCCTGTGATGTCGAAGTGCTTGCCAGCCTCTCTGGGTTCCCTTTGGGGACTGAGACACGAATCACCATTCATTGGGCCCCTGAGAGCGCTCGCGTTCTGTCGCTGAAGGCAGGATGGAATCTGGTGGGGGTGAGTTCATTGGCACCTCTTGCCGCGGTGCCCGGATTCCTGCAGTGTTTTGGCTACAGAAATGGGTGGTCGGTTTTGGGAACAGCAGACGCAATGCAACCCGGTTTCGGCTACTGGGTGCAGGTGGCCGACGATGTTGATGTGGTGCTGCCCGGCTTGGAGGCAAGTAGCCCTGTCTCACTGGACTACGAGGCCGGTTGGCAGCTCTTGGGGAACCCCTTCGACATCCCCCTTCCCGTCACGAGCATCACCAACCATACTTTCATCATGACCTGCTACTCGTATGATGCGGGCTGGGGTATCGTCAACCCAGCTACGGACAGTCTCCAGCCAGGCAAGGGGTACTGGGTCAACCTGTCTGCTGCCACGACCCTGACGCTCATGCATCCCTGATAACGGCAATAGACCAACATGCTGAACTATCTCCTCTCCCCTGGAGCAATCCGGGGGAGAAGTTGTTTGTGGGAGGACCATCCACCACTGGATGTGGAGACGCAGGTCGTATGCAGGCCGACGATCCATCTACGGGTCTACGGGAGGGGGTGGGCGAATGCGCTACGACAGGGCGAAGAGGCAGCCTCCGAACCATCGACGTTCCACCCAGTACTGACGTCGTCGTGTCGGAGCATACATGGACAGCTTCACCCTTGGCATCGACGCTATGGGCGCATGTGGGCCGCAAGCGCGCGGTCGTCGGAACCTGGGGGTGATGATGCTCCAGCGCACTCCACGGAACAGATCCATGGCCGGATGGAGATGGACTCGGAAGGTCCCGTGCTGGCAGAAGTGGGGCTGGAAACGCAGTGTTTATGCACTTGGTGGAGATAGGGGGGCTCGAACCCCCGACCTCCTGCATGCCATGCAGGCGCTCTCCCAGCTGAGCTATATCCCCACGTGAAGGAGTCGTACCGACAAAGTATAGCGGGAAGAGTAGAGGTGTCAACCACCGATGCGCACTATGCAGAGCGCCGCGGCGCGCTACTATGACTCTTGGGTCTGCTGTTGGCAGGGAGGTGCCCATGAGAGCAGTAGTACAGCGGGTGACCAGTGCAAGCGTCAGTGTGGACGGCAAAGAGGTTGGGCGTATTGGAGGTGGGCTGCTGGTGCTGTTGGGCGTTGCTTCGGACGACAGCCAGCAGGATGTTGCGTACATGGCTCGCAAGCTCATCGGGCTTCGCATCTTTGAGGACAAGGGCGGGATGATGAACCGTTCCATCATGGACACAGGCGGGTCAGTACTGGTCGTCAGTCAGTTCACACTGTATGGCGATGTCACGCGCGGCAACAGGCCCAGTTTCACGCGCGCGGCGAAGGGCACCGTGGCCACCAGTTTGTACGAGGACCTCTGTTCTGGTTTGAGAACGGCAGGCTGCGACGTGCAGACGGGAGTTTTCGGAGCCCACATGCTGGTGACGCTGGTGAACGATGGCCCGGTGACCATTATCATCGACAGTGCCGAGCGAAGGTCACAGATGTCATCGTAGTCGCCATCGAGCAATGAACAGGGGGCCGGAGTGTGAACTCCGGCCCCCTGTGGTCAGTCCGAACAGTATAGAGGGTTTCAGCGCGACGCGTTGGCGTGGGCTACGGCTGTCTCCATGACGGCAAATGCTTCATTCAGCTGGTCATCGGTAATCTCAAGCGACACAAGCATGCGGATGCAGTTTCCATAAATGCCAGAGCCGGCGACCAGGACACCATTTCGCACACATTCCTTGATAATCTCACCGTTGAGTTGAGTGGCAGGCTCTCTGGTAGTACGGTCCTTGACGAATTCTATTGCCTGCATGGCACCGATGCCACGGACGTCCCCGATGATCTCATACTTGTCCTTCCAGACATCCCAGTGAGACCGGATAAGCTTGCCAAGAGCGACTGCGCGGTCCAGCAGGTGTTCATCCTGAATGATGTCGATGACCTCTGACGCAGCGCGGCACGCGACGGGGTTGCCCACATAGGTGCCACCAATGCTGCTGCCTGGTAGCTTGTCCATGATGTCCTTGCGGGCAATGACAGCCGAGAGCGGCATTCCTGCCGCGAGGGACTTTGCCGAGCAGATCATGTCAGGAGCAACGTCCCAGTTTTCAATCGAGAAGAACTTGCCAGTGCGGCCCGCCCCTGCCTGGATCTCGTCCGCGACGAGAAGAATGCCGTATTTCTTGGAAACCTCGCGGAGCATCTCCAGGAAGCCGTCAGAGGGAACTCGGAACCCGCCCTCTCCCTGGATCGGCTCGACGACGATGCAGGCAACTGTAGAAGGGTCCACATAGGTCGTCAGGAGTCTCTCCCATTCGTCGACCTCGATGGTCGGGTGATACGGGGTAATGAACGGCATGCGGTACACGTCAGAGGCAAACGGACCAAAACCGACCTTGTAGGGCTTCGCCTTGTGCGTCATCGTCATGGTCAGCAGCGTGCGACCGTGAAAAGCACGGTCAAAGACGACGACCCCAGATCGGCCGGTCGTGTGACGTGCTATCTTGACGGCGTTCTCAATAGCCTCTGCCCCGCTGTTGAACAGCGCCACAGATTTATCAAAGGTACCCGGGGCAAGACGGGCCAGCTTCTCACAGACCGCAACGTATGGTTCATAGGGAACCGAGGTGAAGTCCGTGTGCAGGAAACGGTCAGCCTGATCCTTGATCGCGGCGACAACGCGAGGGTGGGAGTGTCCTACTGCCATGCAACCCCAGCCGCCGGTGAGATCGATGAAGGTGTTTCCGTCAACGTCTGTCACTAGTGCGCCATGTCCCTCTGCAATCCATGCAGGCGAAAGCGCATCGCACATCGGCGCTGCCACGACGGCAGCCTCGCGCTTGCTGAGTTCGAGGGACTTCGGTCCCGGGATTGCAGTCTTGAGTGAAATGAACTGTGCCACGATTACCTCCCTTTCCTTCTCCATGAAAACGGCTTACAACGACGTTTTCTCGGGTACTCTCAGGATACCGCGACCTAGAGTGTTGTCAACAAACTCTGGGTACAATGAGCTCTGCAGGCCGCGCCTGGATCGGCGACCGCCCACCTGGTCGACTCTCGCCGCTTGTCGAGCCTCTCGATTGACGTATCATGAGAGTGTCCGCGCAGATATGTGACCACGTTGCGGCGAAAGGATGCAGTTCCATGCTGATACTAGGGCACAGGGGTGAGCCGCGACTGGCTCCAGAGAACACGCTTGCGTCCTTTGTGTTGGTCCGCGATGACCTGAGCCGTGGCGTTGGAGGGGCAGAGTGCGACGTCCAGATGACCAAGGACGGCGAACTCGTGGTTATCCATGACGAGACTGTTGACCGAACCACGGACGGGACGGGCTGGGTCAAGGACCTGACGCTCCAGCAGATTCGCACGCTGAACGCGGCCAGTCGTTTTCCGGGTTCCTCCCGTCACGAAAGGGTTCCGACGATGTCCGAGGTTCTGGGGTTGTTTGACGGCACGGGCGCGGTCCTGAACATTGAGCTCAAGAACTCCAAGGTCCCCTATGACGGCATGGAGGAACGGCTTCTCCGGCTTGTCGACCAGTACCATGTCACGGTGATGTTCTCTTCCTTCAACCATGACAGCATGGGTCTCGTCAGGGCTCTTGACACTTCCTCATGGACGGGGCTCCTGTACAACCCGTGGCTCAGAGCACCCGACGTTGTCGCTGCTGCGCGCAAGCAGCGTGCGAGTGCCGTGCATCCGTTCTATCTCAATGCAACCGGCCGCCTTGTCCAGCAGCTTCATGCCGCGGGCGTAGCGGTTGCGCCGTGGACGGTTGACACTGGGGTAGCACTCAGGCGCAATGCCCGTCTGGGCGTTGACACGATCATTACCAACAATCCTCGAGCGGCACTTGTGGCGCTTGCGCCGTAACGAGAAATTGGAGGGGGATACCCGATGCAGAGATACATTCTTGCGCTGGATCAGGGGACATCAAGCTCGCGGGCTATTCTGTTTGACGACCGGGGAGTGGCCGTGGCTGCCGTCGCTCAGGCGTTCACGCAAATCTATCCGAAACCCGGATGGGTGGAACAGAATCCCGAGGAAATCTGGAGTTCACAGCTCGCCGTTGCGCGGGCGGTCATCGCCCAGGCTGGCGTCACACCGCAGCAGGTCGCGGGGATTGGAATCACGAACCAGCGAGAAACTACGATTGTCTGGGACCGTGCAACGGGACGTCCAGTGTGCAACGCAATTGTCTGGCAGTGCCGGCGCACAGCTCCTATGTGTGAGAGGCTCAAGGCAGAAGGCTACGAGGACCTGATTCGGGAGCGTACTGGGCTTGTTCTCGATGCCTACTTCTCGGGGACCAAAGTCGCGTGGATCCTGCGTGATGTCGAGGGCGTCCGCGCTCGGGCGGAGCGGGGCGAGCTGGCATTTGGCACCGTAGACTCGTGGCTTATCTGGAATCTCACTGGCGGCAAGGTCCATGCTACAGATGCCAGCAACGCGTCCAGGACGATGCTGTTCGACATCCAGCGCCAGGCGTGGGATGAGGATCTCCTTGGGCTCTTGGACATTCCGCTGTCGATGATGCCCGATGTAGTCGATTCCAGCATGGTGGTGGGGAATACGACGGCCGACTTGTTCGGTGCCGAGATTCCCATCGCCGGAGTAGCAGGGGATCAGCAGGCTGCATTGTTTGGCCAGACATGCACGGAGCCGGGGGATGTGAAAGTAACCTACGGCACAGGAAGCTTTATTCTGGTCAACACTGGAAACCGGATTGTCCGCTCCTCGAAGGGTATGTTGTCAACCGTTGCCTGGAGAATTCATGACACTCCGACCTACGCGTTGGAGGGGAGCATTTTCGTGGCCGGGGCGGCCGTGCAATGGTTGCGAGACCGTCTGGGACTCATCACAGCATCCTCGGACACGGAAGCGCTTGCCCTCTCTGTGCCTGATACCGGCGGCGTCGTGGTGGTCCCGGCGTTCACGGGCCTCGGTGCTCCCGAGTGGGACATGTACGCACGTGGTGCCATCCTCGGGCTGACCCTTGGAACGACGAGGGCGCACATCGTGCGGGCTACGCTCGAGGGAATCGCGTTTTCGGTCAAAGATGTTATCGATGCCATGGAGCAGGAGGCAGGCGCTCCCATTGCAGGTCTCAGAGCGGACGGCGGTGCCAGTTGCAACCGCTTCCTGATGCAGTTTCAGAGCGACATACTGGGCAGTCCCCTGACTGTCCCTGCCAATATTGAATCCACCGCCCGCGGTGCCGCGTTTCTGGCGGGTCTGGCAGTGGGCGTGTGGAGCGACGAACAGGAACTGCGCAATCTCTACAGTGTTGGCCAGTCCTACGCCCCCACCTGTTCGCCACAGGAACGGGAACGGATATACGCGCGGTGGCGCAAGGGTGTTGCGAGGGCCAGGGCATGGGCCGATGAGTGACGCAGCGCAACAGCACGGGTTTCTGGATGTTGTCATTGTTGGCGCCGGGGTTGTCGGGTGCGCCCTGGCACGGGAGCTTTCCCGGTACCGCCTCAACGTTGCTGTCTGCGAGCAGGCGGCTGAGGCTGGACAGGGAGGAGCCACGAAGGCAAACACCGGCATCATTCACGCCGGGTATGACCCCGCTCCCGGGACCCTCATGGCCCGCATGAACGTGCGCGGCAATGCCCTGTACCCCACCCTCTGCCAGGACCTGGGTGTGCGTCTGGACAGGTCAGGAACGCTGGTGGTGGCGCTCTCCCAGGCGGACCGCCCGTACCTTGGTGCCTTGCTTGCGCGAGGACAGGCGAATGGGGTACCCGGACTCCGTATTGTCGGTCACGATGAGTTGATGAAGCTGGAACCCAATGTCAATTCTGATGCTGACAGTGCTCTGTTTGCCCCTACTGGAGGAACGGTGGAGCCCTATGAAGTGGCGCTGGCACTGGCGGAGAATGCGGCACAAAATGGCGTGCAGTTCTTCTTCGATTGTACGGTGTCCCAGTTGGGGCCTGTGGACGATGGGTGGTGCGTCCGCGCAGGTGCTCAGGAATTGAGAACCAGGTTTGTGGTGAATGCAGCGGGGTTATCAGCAGCGAAGGTGAATCAGGCGGCAGCTCCAGGGAGGTGTTTTCACATGCATCCATGGCTCGGGCAGTATGTCCTGCTCGAGGACCGTCCAGAGTACGACATCCGGCACCCGATTTTTCAGGTTCCTGGTCGCATGGGCAAGGGAGTCGTGGTGAGTCGCACGCCCGATGGCAACATCATCGCCGGTCCTACTGCGGAAGACAGTGACAGCGACCGCGACCTTGCCACAACGAGAGCTGGGCTCAGGTCTGTGCTGGCACAGGCGCGCCGGAGTGTCCCGGCGCTTGACGAGCGACAAGTGATAACCGAGTTCTGTGGAGCACGAGCAATCGTGGACGAACGTGACGACTTTCTCATCGAGGAGTCAGCCCCTGGTTTCTTCAACGCGGCCGGGATCAAGTCACCGGGTCTTACCGCGGCCCCCGCCATCGCAGAGGAGCTGGTCGGGTTGATGGCAAACAGCGGGCTCGAACTGGTCGCGAATCGTGCCTTCGTTGGCACAAACGAGCCCGCCTTACTGTTCCGCGACTGTTCCGCGGATGAGCAGCGCCGGATGATTCATGAGGACCCGAGCTTTGGGCGTATTGTGTGCCGCTGTGAGACCGTGACTGAGGGTGATGTCATGCGAGCCATCCACCGCCCGGTTGGCGCACGGACGGTGGATGGCATCAAGTTCCGTACGCGGGCCGGGATGGGCCGGTGCCAGGGCGGCTTCTGCGGACCACGAGTCCTCGAGATGCTGTCGAGGGAACTGAACGTGGATCCACTTTCCATCAGCAAGTGTGGACCCGGTTCCGAGATTCTTGCAACACGGCTGCGGCCGGAAGGAGATTCCTGTGCTTGACCTGATTGTTCGCAATGCCCGCCTGGCACCGTCCCAGACGGAGCTGTCCGACATCGGCATCCTGGACGGAGCATTCGTCGAGATTCACCCTCGCATAGAGGCGGAAGCCAGACAGACCATCGACGCGGCGGGCCTATTTGTGACACCTCCTCTCGTGGAGTCGCATGTGCACCTCGATACCGCCATGACTGCAGGCCAGCCGCGGTGGAACAAAAGCGGAACGCTGTTCGAGGGCATTGAACGGTGGTCGGAACGCAAAGCACTCCTTAGCGAGCAGGACGTGCTGGAACGTGCGACGGCCGCCGTGACGTGGGAGGTTGCACACGGCGTCCTGCACATACGGTCTCACGTTGACATCTGCGACCCTGACCTGACTGCCCTCAGGGCGCTGCTGCAGCTCAAGAAGACCATGGCGCCTTGGGTGGACATTCAACTTGTGGCCTTTCCGCAGGATGGCATCCTCGGATACCCGGGCGGAGCCCATCTGCTTGAGGATGCCCTGAAAGCGGGGGCAGATGCCGTAGGGGGCATACCGCACTACGAACTTACCCGTGAGGACGGCGTGGAGTCGCTCCAGATTGTCTTTGCCCTTGCCGAGAAGTACGGGAGGCTGGTCGATGTTCACTGCGATGAAATCGACGATGAACAGTCGCGGTTCGTGGAGGTCATGTCAGCACTGGCGCTTCGCACCGGTCTTCGCGAGATGGTTACGGCAAGCCATACGACTGCCATGCACAGCTATGGCGGAGCCTACGCCGCAAAGCTGCTGAGGTTCTGCGCACAAAGTGGGATCAATTTCGTTGCGAACCCCTTGGTCAACATTCACCTGCAAGGGCGCTTCGACACCTATCCCAAACGTCGGGGCCTTACCAGAATCAAGGAGATGACTCAGATGGGAATCAACGTGAGCCTTGGACACGACGACATTCTGGACCCGTGGTATCCGATGGGCACTGGCAGCATGCTGGATGTCGCACACATGGCTGCCCATGTGGGTCAGATGATGGGAACCGAGGAACAGGATGCCGTGTTCCGCATGATCACCTATAGCGGAGCGCGCACGCTGCACATCGAAGACTCCTACGGCATCAGCGTTGGCAGGCCCGCGGACCTCGTGGTCCTGGACGCATCAGACGGGCGGGACGCAATCCGGAGGCAGGCCGTGGCGCGTTTCGTCGTAAGCCGTGGAAGGATAGTCAGCCAGACCGTGCCGGCACACACGAGCGTGAACCTTGGCGATGGCAACCGCGAAGTGGACTTCAGGATGTCTCAGACAGGAAACCTGCGTGAAGAGTAACTACGACCTGATTGTCATCGGCGGGGGGCCTGCCGGGCTGGCCGCTGCCCTGGGAGCGCTGAGAAACGGAGTTCAGGACATCCTGATCATCGAGCGGGAGCGTTTCCTCGGAGGAATCCTCAATCAGTGCATCCATACTGGATTTGGCCTGCGCGAGTTCGGGGAAGAGCTGACGGGGCCAGAATACGCGGAGCGCTTTGAGCGCCAGGTTCTCCAGGCAGGTATCTCCTGCCTGGTGGACGCCATGGTGCTGGATATCACGAGAGACAACCACGTCGTGGCTATTTCGCCGGAGTATGGACGACTGGAGTTCTCTCCGCGTGCCATCGTGCTGGCAATGGGATGCCGCGAGAGGACACGCGGGGCTCTGATGGTGCCTGGCACACGGCCCGCGGGCGTCATGACCGCAGGGACGGCTCAACGGCTGATGAACGTGGAGGGATATCTTCCTGGCCGGGACATCGTCATCCTCGGGTCAGGGGACATCGGCCTCATCATGGCACGTCGGTTTACGCTCGAAGGAGCCAGCGTGAAGGCCGTTCTTGAAGTCATGCCCTATTCTACCGGCCTTACACGCAACGTCGTTCAGTGTCTGGATGACTACGGAATTCCGCTCATGCTGAGTCACACAGTCACAGCTGTACACGGTGCAAAGCGCGTCAGCGGGGTCACTGTTGCGCAAGTGGATGCGAGGCGCGATGTGCTTCAGGGGACAGAGCAGGACATTGCATGCGACACACTGATCACGTCGGTGGGACTGATTCCGGAGAATGAGCTGAGCAAACGCGCTGGCGTTGAACTGGACCCCGCGACCGGCGGGGCCGTGGTCAATCAGAGGCTGGAAACAAGCGTACCTGGAATCTTCGCGTGTGGGAACGTCCTTCAGGTACACGACCTGGTGGACAATGTCTCAGAGGAAGCCCGGCACGCTGGAGCAAACGCTGCGGACATGATTGCGGGCAGACTCGCTCGGACGGAGGACAAGATTCGCATAGTTCCAGGTCCCGGCGTTCGATACGTGGTTCCACAGTGGATCGATCTGCGTGACATGGATGAGCGTGTCGTGCTCTCAATGCGGCCCGACGACGTGTTCCGTCAGGTGACTCTGGAGGTCGTGGCTGAGGGGCAGGACACACCTCTTGCTCGGTTTCAGAGACGGCGGCTGACACCGGGAGAAATGGTCATGCTGAACGTGGATTCAGCGGTCTTCCATACTTCTGCGGACCGCATATCGGTGCGGGTGGCATGAGCAGTACAACGCGCATCATTACCTGTATCGTATGTCCGGAAGGCTGCAAGGTGTCCGTGTCCATGGAGGGCGACACCATCACGGGAGTCTCGGGTCATGGGTGCAAGCGCGGTCTCGCTTACGCCCGGCAGGAGGCGGTTGCCCCCATGAGAACGCTGACGACAAGCGTGAGAGTCGTGGGCGGTGTTCAGCCGCTGGTCTCGGTGAAGACTTCCGCTCCGGTTCCGCGCGAACGCCTGCACGATATCATGGCCTGTGTGCGGACGTGCTCTGTCTCAGCGCCAGTAAGACAAGGAGAAGCAGTCCTCACCAACGTCCTGGGGCTCGGGGTGGATCTGGTCGCGACGCGAACAGTCGAGCGGGACTGTCCCCCGCGCAGTTCCTGAGCTGCTGGCCACCCTTCCTCACGGGTCGCGGAGGAGGTCGATGAACTGCCGCGTGGCAAGAACCTCGGCCCCCATGGCAGTCATGTCCTGCAGGTTGGACTGCTGAATGTCCGCTGTTCGTGACCCCGTTGCGTCGGAAAGGACTGTTACTGCGTAGTCGAGCGAGAGGGCGTCGACGGCAGTTGCACGGATGCAGTTCGGAGTCTGCAGGCCCGCCAGCACGATGTGTTTGGTTTCCATGCGGCGCAGCACGAGGTCGAGGTCTGTTGCAAAGAAGCCAGACCAGCGAGTCTTCGCGACAACAACTTCCGCGTCCAGCGGTTTGAGGGCGTCGGGTTCCTCGACTCCCGGGGTATCTGCTACCAGGAAACCGCCCGTTCGTTCAAACAATTCCTTGCGACACATGTCAACGTCGATTCCCGTGGATCGGTGCCTTCGGAGAACGTGGACGACGGGCATGCCTGCGGCGCGGGCGGCCTGGAGGGCCTCGACAACATTTGCGAGGATATCGGGTCCCTGGGCTACAAACAGAGGTGACGAGCTCTCCAGGAAATCCCGTTGCATGTCGACCATCACCAGTGCAGTATGTTCCATGTCCGTGCTACCTCCGTGTTCACAGCCGCCTACGTGTGAGTATATGCCGATTACGCATGCTTGCATCTGCTGCACGCGGTCGCTTGCAGTTTTCTGAACGTCGCCTATAATTCGCTTACCGAAGCAAACGGCGGGGGCGGACCCCGAGAAAGGAGACCCATGATTCTGATTCGTGGCGGTACTGTACTGAGCGTAGGTAACGGCGTCATTGAGGACGGCTCGGTGTTGCTTGGAGACGATGGCAAGATCGCGGACGTCTTCGCGGGCCGGAGAGACGTACCCGGAGCCGAGGTTTTAGACGCTGTTGGCAAAGTTGTTACGCCAGGGTTCGTCGATGCTCATACGCACCTCGGCATCTGCAACCTTGAGGTTGGCGAAATCGGTGAGGACGAAAACGAAATGACGAACCCGGCAACCCCGGGCTGCCGTGCGATTGACGCCGTGTACATCTGGGATTCTGGATTCTCAGACGCACTCTCAGGAGGCGTGACGACGGTATTCACGGGACCTGGGAGCGGCAATGTGATTGGCGGACAGAGCATCACCATGAAGACTGCCGGCCCCTCGCTCGAGGCTATGGTGCTGCAGAACCCCGCTGGTCTGAAGACCGCCTCTGGGGAGAATCCAAAGCGGGTCTACAAGACGAAGAACCAACTGCCGAGTACGCGCATGGGAACGGCCAAGGTACTGAGGGAGGCACTGCTCAAAGCTCGTGACTATCGCGAGCGCAGGGCAGGGTCGGAGCCCCCTCCTGTGGACCTTGACATGGAGATCCTGTGCAGGGTGCTGGACCGGGAGATTCCGCTCCGGACGCATTCTCACCGTGCCGACGACATCATGACCATGGTTCGCATCCGCGACGAGTTCGGGATTCGCATGGTCATCGAACATGGGACGGACAGCGTACGTGTGCGCAATGAGTTGGCGAAAGCAGGCGTGCCGGTCATCACGGGACCACTGCTGGATGTTTCGCCGAAGGTCGAGACTGCTTCTTCCAGCTTTCAGACACCGCACCTGCTGGCGCAAGCCGGCGTCCTGACTGCGATCATGACTGATCATCCGGTCATTCCCATCGAATCCCTTCGCCTCGAGGCTGCCATAGCGGCGTATGAAGGCGGGGCAGGGGAGACGGAGGCGATGGAGTTCATCACCATCAACCCGGCCAGAATCCTTGGGCTGGAGGACCGAGTTGGCAGTCTGGCGAAAGGCAAGGATGCCGATGTGGTCATCTGGAGTGGACATCCGTTCAAGTCCAGCAGCGTCGCGGAGCGCACATACGTGAATGGAAGGCTGGCATGGGAGGTGCAGGCATGATCACTATTGGCGCACAGCACCTGTTTGATGGGCACATGTTGAGTGGTGACACGGTTGTGACGGTCGAAGGCGATCATATTGCAGCAGTAGACGCTGCCGACCCTTCGGCGACGGCGGGCTGCGACTACCATGCAGCATGGTTGACCCCTGGCCTTATCGACATCGACTCCGGGATTGGTCTCAAGGAGGAGTCGCTGGGAGTAGAGGGCAACGACTTGAACGAAAGCACAGACGCTGTCACGCCGGAAATGCAGGCGCTCGATGGTCTAACCCCCTATGACTCTAGCCTTGCCAAAGCACTCATGGGCGGTGTCACCACTGCTCTCGTCATGCCTGGCGGAAGCAATGTCATCGGGGGCAGAGGTGCAGTAGTGCACCTTGCTGGCGCGACCGCAGCCGAGATGTGTATCCGAGCTCCGTTTGGCGTCAAGTTCTCGCTCGGGAATGATCCCAAGCAGACACACGGCCAGAAGCGAACACCCATGACACGGATGGGCAATGCTTTTCTTGTGAGGGACGTTCTGATGCGGGCGCGCGACTACAAGGAGAAGAAGAAGGAGTACAACATGAAGTACGAGGCTCTCCTGCCCCTGCTTGCAGGAGATGACGTTGCCTTCATGCGTGCTTTGCGGTCGGACGACATCATGACGGCCATGCGCCTGGCCGAGGAATTCGGGCTGCGGTACGTCGTGACGGGGGCCTACGATGCGGACCTTGTAGCTGAACAATTGAAGGCGGGCGACGTTTCTGTAGCCTTTGGTCCCCTCATCATGTCCAGAACGGACGAGGAAGCTCGCCGCCTGCATCCAGCCAACGCTCGCAGCCTGCTCGATGCTGGCGTCGACGCAGCGGTCATTTCTGGTCATCCCAACTACCCGGAGAAGTACCTCCATATGTCCCTGGGGCTCCTTGTCGGCCAGGGCGTCCGTCCTGACCGAGCACTGAGCACAGTCACCAGTGTGCCGGCGCGCATGCTGGGACTCGAAGGCTTTGGAGAGATTCGGCCAGGGGCCTTCGCTGACCTTGCGCTGTTTGCCGCCGAGCCATGGGAACCGGCAGGCGTCGTGGATGTGACCATGGTGGCAGGAAAACCTGTGTATACGCGGTCGTAAGAGGCGTGGCACCAGGGTCGCGGGACCCCGGTGCCACCACCATGAGTTCAGACGGTACCGTCCGTGTCTTTACCCGCTTTCTGGCTGTCAGTGTCGCGCGCTGTTCTGCGAACCCGCTCTGCCCTCAAGTGGAACTGATTCCCCTTGAGGAGAATCGATGCAGCGAGCGTAGCAACAATGATATAGTCTGGATACCAGGGCTTGTGCAGGACGATCCATATGACTGCGGGAACTGCTCCAACAGCCGTCATGAAGGGTGAGATATGAAGCTTCTTCTTGAGGGAAGGAACAAGGGTCCACGCAATCGCGGCGGCGGCAGCGAAGGGCAGAGCCCACAACACCGCTACGGGGTAGTTGTCGACAAGGATCCCGATTGTTGTGGCAATGCCGCCGCCTCCCCGGAACTGGAAAAAGACGGGCCAGTTGTGCCCAACGATCACGGCAATGAAGGATGCGATCCACACCCACGACGGAACAGCGGCGAGGTGAAGCACGACACTCACGGCGTAGCCTTTGAGCAGGTCGAGTACGCCGACAGCGAGGCCGTACGACCAACCGTATTGCCTGATGCTGCCTGACATTCCAGGGTTGTCTTTGAGGCGTATGTCCTCGTGCTTCAGCGAGTAGCTGAGGATGATGCCCCAGCACAGGGATCCCCACAGGTACGATGCCAGAACAAGAGCCCCGTACTTGAGCCAACTGTTCATCAGTATCCTCCAGGCAAACGTTCCGTTCTGAACAGGTGCGACCCGTCCGGCGTTGTCTAACCGTTAGTCTAGGTCACAACTCTCGCTTGTAAAGCATGCCGTGGCCGATATACTTTTATGACCCACGTGCCAGGGATTCCGGGAAGTCGGCTCTGCCCAGCAGTGTCCGGGCCGGCGGACGCAAGGATTTGGAGGAACGATGGAGTTCTGGACCGTTCTCGTGATAGCAGTTGGGTTGTCGATGGATGCGTTTGCTATTTCCGTGGCGGGTGGATGCAGTATTCAGCACATGACGGTTCGACGGGCGCTCAAGTCGGGGTGGTGGTTTGGCGGGTTCCAAATGCTGATGCCGATTCTTGGCTGGCTGGGCGGTCTTGCGCTTCGAGGACTGGTGCAGAACGTCAGCCACTGGGTTGCCTTTGCACTGTTAGGCCTTATTGGGGTCAAAATGATAGTGGAGGGCGTGCGTGACCCGCCAGCTGGCGAGTGTGCGCAGAGTGAAGACCACGGCTGGCAGGAGATGCTGGTGCTTGCTATCGCGACAAGCATTGACGCCTTTGCTGTGGGAGTGAGCTTGTCCATACTCAGGGTTTCCATTTGGTGGCCTGCAACCTTGATAGGGGTGGTCACGTTTTCGCTGTCGGTCGCTGGCACTCTCCTTGGGTGCCGTGTCGGCGGATTGCTTCAAGACAAGGCCGAGGTCGTCGGCGGCGTAGCCCTCGTTGCAATCGGTCTAAGGATTCTTCTCGAAGGGCTGCTCTAGCGGAATAGCCGGGAGGCAGGAAGAATGGCTCATGCGTTGTTTGATGGCGAATACAAGTACCACATCAAGGTGCGGCAGGGGGAGGTCGGAAGGTACGTGCTGCTTCCAGGCGACCCTGGTCGATGCGAGCTCATTGCGCGGGCTTTCGACAATCCCGTGAAAGTTGCGCAGAACCGGGAGTACGTGACCTACAGTGGGACTCTTCTGGGAGAGCGAGTTTCGGTGACATCCACGGGGATTGGAGGGCCATCCACGGCGATCGCTGTCGAGGAACTCTCGATGGTTGGTGCCGACACGTTCATTCGCGTTGGAACGTCTGGCGCGATGCAGCCCGGCATGAGCGTCGGCGACCTTGCCATCGTTACGGCGGCCATCCGGGACGAGGGAACAAGCCGGCAGTACCTGCCTGTGGAGTTTCCGGCGGTTGCTGACATGGGCGTAACACTGGCCCTCAAAACGGCGGCCGCAAGCCTCGGGTATCCCCTTCACTTAGGCATCACGCAGTCGAAGGACTCATTCTACGGCGAGATAAGCCCTGACCGACAGCCCGTGGGTGAAGAGCTCAAGGCACGGCGGCGGGCGTGGATTGCGGGCGGGGCGATCTGTTCTGAGATGGAATCATCGACGCTGTTTGTTATTGCCAGCATCCTCAGGCGCAGGGCGGGCGGTGTGATGCTGATTGTGAACAATGATGAGGTACTGGAGGAAGGGCAGCCGCACGAGCCTCCACTGGAGAGGCTTGTGCTGACCGGCGTGGAAGCGCTCAAGCTACTCATACGACAGGATCGTGCATCTGCGTAGGGCCAAGTCGAAGTCGGTTGTCCAGGTCTTCATCCTCTTGCCTTGATAGCCGGTTGAGCATAGGCTGTACCTAGCGGACTACTAGAGTGGAGGAGCCATGTATCTTCTGGTCATTATCACGACGCAGGAGGATAGGACCTACGAGTATCTGAGGCTGCTGCCTGCAGTAGGAGTACGAGGCGCCACCGTCATTGACGGGAAAGGGATGGGGCGCATTCTTCAGGACCATGACACCGTTTACACGTCCCTCGAACAGGTCCTCAGCGCAAGCATCGACCTGAAGGACAACGTTGTTATTCTCTCACTGCTGGAGGGTGGCGAATCCCTTGGGGCTGCTCGAAAGTTGGCTCATCGGGTCTTCGGAGACTTCTCGAGGCCAAATACCGGAGTCATGTTCGTCCTGCCCATCACAGATGCAGAAGGGCTTGCCGGAGGGTCGAAGGAAACGCAGAGTCCTCCGTCGTCGAGGGTGTCCTGATCTGAACGACTTGCTGTTGTGTGTTGCTCAGCCGCCACCTAGAAAGGGCATGACGAACAGAGTATCGCCGTCATGCAAGACCGTATCGTACGGGACTCGCTGTCCATTGACAAGAACGAAGCCCGCCCGCGTGGCGTCGACACCGAGAATGGCCAGCACACCGTCTACAGTCATGCCGTCACGCACATTCACCGACTGAGGGTCACCGGTCTGTTCGGCAACAATCGGGTGCAGGTTCAGTAGGACGGTCACGGGAGCGCCCTCAACAGTCGTAGTACAGCTCGAATTCCTTGGGGTGCGGCAGTCGACGAAGCACCTCTTCCTCATGTTGGAGTTTGTAGTGGCAGAATATGTCGACAAAAGAGGCAGGGAAGACGCCGGCTCCCGTCAGGAATCCGTTGTCCTGTCGCAGAGCGGCGAATGCTTCAGCAAGCGACGTAGGCAGCACGGGGATTTCGGCGATGAGATCTCGAGGAAGCTGCTCAATGTCGCCCGTATACGGGCCCAAATGCAGTGGCACAGGGTCAAGCCTGCGTTCGATTCCGTCCATTCCTGCGAGGAGCATTGCGCTCATGGCGAGGTAGACGTTTGTCGTGGCGTCCGGCGGTCTGAACTCTATGCGCTTTTCTTCTGGCGTGTCGGCATAGATAGGAACTCGCACGGCAGCCGTACGGTTGCCAAGGGAGAAGAACGCCCGGACGGGAGCTTCAAATCCCGGGACGAGCCTCTTGTAACTGATTGTCGACGGGTTGGTGATGCCCAGCAGGGCAGACGCATGGCTGAGAATCCCGGCAATGTAGGAAACCGCAACGCTCGATAAGTCATAGGGCTCTGCCCCTGCCTCGTAAAACGTGGGCTGCCCGTTTCTAGTAAGGTATTGGTGGAAGTGCATGCCGGTTCCTGCCTGGCCGGCAAGAGGTTTTGGCATGAACGTCGCGGTCATGCCCATTTGGAGAGCGAGGTTCTTTGCGAAGTACTTGATTGCCTGTGATGCATCTCCCATTGCCCGCAGCGTACGAGGCATGACCTCGAGCTCAACCTGTCCGTTTTCGCCGCCCTCATGGTGGTGATAGCGGATGGATATGCCCACAGCTTCGAGCATCTGCACCAGCGTACTGCGGTAGTCGGCAAGGCGGTCAAGGGGTCTCTCCGCGTGGTAGCCGCGACCGTGCCGGATCGAGTATCCCTGAAGGCCCATGTCTTCGCAGTGCGGAGCCGCACCTGACTCTGCACTCCTGACCGCGAAAAACGCTCCTGTCTCGGACGAGCCAAAGTCAGTAGTCTGAAAGACATAGAACTCGAACTCCGGCGCAAACCAAGCAGTATCGGCATAAGGCTTTGATGCCAGCACAGTCTCTGCCTGGTCTGCGATGAAACGGGGGTCAAGGGCAAACCTCTGATGGGTGCGGGGTTCCAGGATGTCGCAGAAGACCGCGACAGTTGGGACGCGGGCGAACGGATCCACAAAGGCAGATGACAAATCCGGTTGAAGCAACATGTCACTGCGCTCCACCGACGCGAATCCGGGAATGCTCGAGCCGTCAAAGGCGACTCCCCGGGCCAGAAACGCTTCATCAAAACGTGCAAGAGGTACCGTCACGTGATGAAGCCCACCGAACAGATCGGTAAACTTGAGGTCGACCTGGCCCGCACCAGAAGCGTCAGCAAAAGCAAGGAATTCTCTCAGCGAATTCATGCGTTGTACCCTCCTCCAAGGTGGCCCCGCCGTTCTATCAACGTGCCATGAGTGCTGAAGCAATGCCGTTCTGGCGTGCAATCAGTTCCGGAACGTCGACCTTCGTGAAATCGCCTTGCTCAATCAGGACTTGACCATTGACCATGCTGAAATCCACCTGCTTAGCATCGCACATGACGGGTGCGGTATAGGGGTCATGGAGACCGCCTGCGAACTCCAGGGCGTCGAGATTCCACATGATGAGGTCAGCCGCCTTGCCTGCCTCAATGCTGCCGACATCGCTCTCCATCCGCAGAACCCGCGCCCCGCCCATCGTGGCCATTCCAAGTGCCTGCCGCGCAGTCAGAGCGTCAGCCCCATATCGTACTCGTTGCAGCAGCGTAGCAAGACGAACTTCTCCGATGAACGAGTTGGTGTCGTTGCTTGCGCTTCCGTCTACCCCGATGCCAATGCGCATCGCAGTATCCTTCATTGCAGATACCGGGGCGATCCCCGAACCGAGACGCATGTTGCTGGCTGGGCAGTGGGCCATTCCGCACTCGTGCTTGGCGAGTTTCCGGATGTCTTCTTCGGAAGCCCAGACGACGTGAGCAAACCATGTGCGCGGCGTCAGCCATCCGACCTGCTCCATGTAGTCGACGGGGCGTGCGCCAAATGTCTCCAGACAGAATGCTTCTTCATCCTGTGTTTCGGCAAGGTGCGTGTGTAGCAGCACGTCTTCCTTGTTTGCAAGAGTCGCGGTATCTTTCATAAGGCGGGTTGTAACAGAGAACGGTGAGCAAGGCGCCAGGGCCACACGCGTCATAGCGTAGCGGCTTCGGTCATGGTATTGATGGATGACTCGTTCTGACTCACTCAGTATCTCATCATCGGTCTGCACCACAGTGTCGGGAGGCAAGCCTCCGTTCTTCTTGCTGAGCGACATGCTTCCTCTCGTGGGGTGAAAGCGCACACCAATGTCCCGCGCGGCCCTGACCTCGGCGTCAAACAGCGCATTATTGCCGTGAGGATACAAATAGAGGTGGTCTGTCGTCGTCGTGACGCCTGTTTTGAGCATTTCGCATATCCCTGTCTGGGCGCTCACGTATGCGGCTTCTTCATCGATGTACTTCCAGTGCTCATAGAGAAAGGTTAGCCAGTCAAACAGCTTGGCATGTTCGACCTGAGGCACGTTGCGGAAAAGCGTCTGAAAGAGATGGTGGTGGGTGTTGACGAAGCCGGGCATCATGAGCTTATGCGCTCCTGAATAGGTACGATCCGGTTCGATGTTTGGCGGAAGGGGGCCAGTGCCGACGGAACTGATGACGTTGTCATCGATAACGACATACGCGTCAGTCAATTCCTCCTGGTGGCTGTTGCCGGTCATCAGGAAGGCGATGTCTCGAATCAGCGTGCGCATGGGCAACCTCCATTGTCCTGTGGTATTGTACCGGTATCGCTCATGCATGCAACGCCACTGTCCGGTGCGGGCAACTCGCGCCGCGGACGGGCAGAGCGGAACTGCAGCGCGGAAGAGGACCGACGCCACGAGAAACAGCAGGGGGAAGGTGCGTCAACCCGTGCTGGTGCCGAAGGAGGGAATTGAACCCACACGGGTGTTACCCCGGCAGATTTTGAGTCTGCTGCGTCTGCCAGTTCCGCCACTTCGGCACTGGCCCATTATACCTGTGCCAGAGTGACTGTCAAACGATGGTGTGGAGCCTGTGAAGCCAGCCTTCGTCCTATGCACGATGCGGCGAACTCATATAATGGCAGCATGGATGACATGCCGAATCTCGGGGACACAATCAGCCAGGTCCTTATGGGCAGAACCGACCTGTACGAGAACATCGTTCGATACTACGAACAATATGTGTTCTCGGTGGCGGTACGTGTGACCTTCGACCGTGACCTTGCATATGACGTCACGCAGGAGACGTTCGTGAAGCTGTACTCAAGCTTGTCACGGTTTCGTGGCAGCTCGAAGCTGTCGTCCTACCTGTATCGCATCGCAAGCAACACTGCAATCGATGCAGTTCGGAGGAAGCCCCGGTACCCTGTTGCGACTGGCGAAACCCAGGCTGACCTTCTGACCGCAGAGTCGCCCGAGACAGAGGAAGCCCGGGACGGCCCCTCGGACGAGGAGGTGCGTGATGGTGTACGCGCAGCGATGCAGAGCATGGATCCTCGTTTCAGGGCCGCGTTTTCGCTGGTGGACCTGGACGGATTGACGTATGACGAGGCGGCTGCGACTCTTGGCGTTCCGGCAGGAACCGTCAAGAGCAGGGTATTCCGGGCTCGGGAGCAGCTTCGTGAACTCCTAGCGGGAACCTTTCGCGAACCTTCCCGTCCTAAGAACGGAGAACAATGATGATGGACACTATGGGAACCGGAGAGACAAAACATACAAGCAGGGTAGACAGAGAGGTGCAGCGGCAGGCCGTCGACCTGTTCGCCCCCATGGAGTGTTCTGTGGTGGATGCCGTCATGGGGTGCATCGATCGCACGCAATCCCGGCGCCGCCGTATTCAGAGCTTGGTGCTGGGCGTTTCTCCAATTGTGGCCGTTGCTGTTGTGCTGGTCTTGTACCTTGGCGCGGGTGTCGCACCGTGGGGTGCCAGTGAAAGTGCACCGAAGGCTTTTGTCGCGTCCGCACCGCAAGCTGGGGGACAGCGGCTGGGAGATGCGGGCGAGTGGGACATGGAGCTGACTGCGGCCTCAGTCTCTCCTGAGGTGGCATATACCGTCGATGTGCGCGGGGACAGGCCACGAAGGCAGTTGCTTGCGGGCTGGCTAATGAGCGACCACGTCGATGCGGCTCGGCAGCTGGGCGACGTGGAAACAGGGCAATCAGTTGTCGTGGAGTTGGCGCCCAATGAGGCTTCCGAGCTAGAGGCTTTCTTGAAACTGCACCAGTACGTGGTGCAGGAACAATCGGGACTTGCGCGGACTGCGGCGTGGTATTGGACTGGTCGAAGCGGAGCTGAAACAGGTCATGTAACAATACGCATCATCAGCTAGCAACACACACTCGTTTCCGGAGGTTTCCATGCAGAAGGGCGTGCGCTTTCGGCAAGTTCTTGCTCTTGTCATTGTATGCGTTCTGACTGTGACGCTCCTGGGCGGATGCTCGAGGCAGGCCTTCCAAACACCGGCTGTTGACCAGACGAGCACGGGACGAGAGAGCGGGTTCCTGGGCAGCTCGGACAAGGCGTCCTCATCCGGCGTCACACCGACCTCAGAACAAACGATTGTTGACCGAAAAATAGTGATGAACGCCAGCATTGGTCTCGATGTTGCAGACGCCGAGAAAACGGTGGCTGATTGCGAAAAGCTCGCTGAGAAACTGGGTGGCTATGTGGCCGAATCGTCGTTGCGGAAATCTGATGACCGCGTGGTGGGGAGTGTCACTGTGCGCATCCCGGCCGCAACTACGGCGCAGGCCCTCCAGGAGCTTGCCGCTCTAGGAACCGTGACGAGCCGAAGCAGCGGTTCACAGGATGTTACAGCACAGTACATTGATATTGAGGCACGCTTGAAGGTTCTCCGGGCCGAGGAGGAACAGCTTCTGGGGTTTCTGAAGAAGGCGGGCACGATCAAGGACATGCTGGCTGTGCAGGAACAACTGGGAACAGTGCGCACAGAGATCGAGCAATACGAGGGCCAGCAACGCTATCTTGACAATGCGACGTCCCTTGCGACGGTGAACGTCGAACTTGTGCAGACGGTTGCCGTTTTCGTTTCTCCCCGCGGCTTCGGAGAGGCGTTTGTGGACTCTCTGGTGCGGTTTGGACACGGACTCGCCACGTTCTGGACGTGGCTCGGTGGTGCAATCGTCTATCTTGTGTTCTACGGGCTCCTCCTGTGGGGTGGTACCTTGCTGGTGCGGAAGGTTGCCAGGCGAAGGCCAGGCAAGCCTCTGCCTCCTGCGACATGAATGGCGGCTGAAGGCTGGCGAACGTGGGCCGGGACGTCTGTCCCGGCCCTGCTGTTTCCTGAGCAGGGCGCCGGGAGGCAAGTGCGGATCCGTATGTTGCGTGACGGCCCGTGGTGCGTATAGTGAAACCATGGCTACAAGAAACCTCTTCGGCACGGATGGTGTCCGCGGTGTGGTGAACACCCAAATCACCTCGAGGCTTGCCTTGCTTCTGGGAACTGCGGCCTCAATGTTCTTTGATGGGCGTCGGCTGCAGGAGTCAGAACGAACGGTTGCTGTTGCCTGGGATCCCCGTGTCTCTTCTGAGATGCTGGCAGCAGCGCTGGGTGCGGGCTTTATGGAGACGGGGGTCACTGTCGACTATCTGGGGGTTGTTCCAACTCCCGGGCTGGCCCTGTTGCTGGCGAACAGTTCCAAGTATGCCGCCGGAGCAATGATTTCCGCTTCTCACAATCCTCCGGAGTACAACGGCATCAAGTTTTTTGGTGCGGGGGGCAGAAAACTCGCGGATGCCGACGAGGAAGCCATCGAGGGCAATCTTGCGTTGTTGCAGGTGAATACGACCTGCAAGGTACGCGGCGATGAGGTGGGTGCGGCGCGCTGGGTGGACGATGCGGGGGAACAATACCTTCGGCTCCTGGAGAGCAAGAACCCGGGGCTGAATCTCAGTGGCCTTCGCATTGTTGTTGATACCGCTCATGGTGCGACGAGCCGAACAACGCCTGTCCTGCTTCGCAGGTTTGGAGCGGACGTCATTGAAATGAACACGGATGAGGATGGCCGCCTGATCAACAGGGAGTGCGGGTCAACGCACCCCGGGGCTGTTTCAGCCCGCGTGGTCAGCGAGGGCGCGGACCTGGGCGTTGCGCATGACGGGGACGGCGACAGGGTCATCATGGTCGATCACCTGGGGCGTCGAGTTTCGGGTGACATCATGCTCTTCATTCTGGCAACGGGACTGGCTAGTGAGCAGCGACTCACCGGCAACACCGTCGTCGGAACTGTGCTCACTAATCTTGGGCTCGAACGGGCCCTCGAGCCGTATGGGATCAGGCTCGAGCGTACTGATGTGGGAGACAGGTACATACTGGACAGACTGCACGATGGAGGCTTCGTCCTCGGGGGCGAGGAGTCTGGCCATATCATCAACCTGTACCAGAACGTAACGGGGGATGGACTGGCTACGACGCTCATGGTTCTCTCGTATCTGAAGAAATGCGGGCATCGCCTCGCCGATGTGCTCGACACTGTCGAATTGTACCCACAGATTGCCGAAAACGTGCGTGTCAAGGACAGACAGATAGTTTCATGCCCGACGTTTCTGAACGCGGTTGACGCTGCGCGCGCCGAACTGGGTGACACGGCCCGTCTCGTCGTCCGTCCCTCAGGAACAGAGCCTCTGGTCCGTATCTTCCTAGAGGGTCAGGACACCGATCGCCTGAATGCGGTTGCGCAGGAACTCAGGCATATCCTGGTCTCTTCCTGCGGCCAGGGGGAGGAGTAACATGTGCGGTATTATTGGCTACGTGGGGCCACGCAAGGTCGTTCCTGTCATTCTGGGAGGGCTCCACAAACTGGAGTATCGAGGCTATGACTCTGCAGGAATGGCAATCCTCGAGAAGGGGGAGGTGGTCGTTGTCAAGAGGCGCGGCAAGCTGAGGGAGCTGGAAGAAGCCGTCGCTGGAATAGACTACACGGCAACTACCGGCATGGGTCATACCAGGTGGGCGACCCACGGCAAGGTCGAGGATAGGAACGCTCATCCTCATCTGGATTGCAAGGGACAACTTGCGGTCATTCATAACGGCATTATCGAGAACTATGAAGCGCTCCGCCAGGACCTTGTGAAGCGGGGCCACGTGTTTGTTTCTGACACGGACAGTGAAGTGATTGCTCACCTGATGGAGGAGCAGGTGGCCGGGGGCGCCGACCTACTGGATGCTGCCCGCGCGACGGCACTGCAACTGGATGGGGCATTCGCGTTTCTAGTACTTGGGAAGGCATTCCCTGGTCGCATTGTCGCAATACGGAAACTTTCGCCGCTCGTCCTGGGCGTAGGAGACGGGGAGATGGTGCTGGGTTCGGACACTCCGGCACTGCTGGACTATACTCATCGCATCATTCCCCTGCGTGATGGTGACGTTGTCGAGATCAACGAGCATGGGTATGCCTTCTACACGCTGGCGGACGGCACTCCGCTTGAGCGTGCGCCCATGATGGTTCAGTGGAACGCCTCGGCGGCAGAGAAGCAGGGTTTCAAGCACTTCATGCTGAAGGAGATTCATGAACAGCCGGTGGTGATTCGCGACACGCTCTACGGCCGCATTGACGTTGATTCGGGGCGTGTTGACCTGCAGGAGTTCCGAGACGAGCCTGTTCCTGAGCGCGTGTCTATCGTGGCTGCAGGCACTTCGTATCATGCTGCCCGGGTGGGGAAGTACCTGCTCGAAGAACTGGCCCGAATTCCGACGGACGTCAGCTTCAGCAGTGAATACCGCTATCAGCGGCCCATCTTCCAGCCAGGAACCATGGGAATTGCCGTGACTCAGTCAGGAGAGACCATTGATACGCTGGCGGCACTGCGGCTACAGCGCAGTCTCGGAGCGAAAGTCGTGGCCATCACGAACCGTCCGGAGAGTACTGTTGCCCGCGAGTCTGACATAACGTTTGTCACACAGGCAGGGATTGAAATCGGTGTAGCGGCGACAAAGTCATTCATGGCCCAGCTCATCGCATTCTATCTGATCGCCCTTGACTTCGGGCAGCGAAATGGAACACTCAGTTCCGAAGCCTCTGCCCATTGCGCATCCCAGTTGTCCAGCCTGAGTCAGAAGTGTGAACAGGTGCTCGAGTACACCGGGATCATGGAAACGATCGCACGCAAGTTCTACAAAGTGCACGACATGATCTACGTCGGCCGCGGGGTCAACTATCCGATGGCTCTTGAAGGTGCCCTTAAGATGAAGGAAATCAGCTACATCCACGCCGAAGGGTATGCAGCGGGGGAGCTTAAACATGGACCGATTGCCCTCCTTGACCAGGACGTACCTGTCGTTGGCATCCTTCCGCAGGGACCGCTGTACGAGAAAGTCTACTCGAACCTGCAGGAGTCCATTGCCCGGGACTCTCCCCTCGTTGTGCTGGGCGACAAGAAGGACAGGCGGGCGCAGGGAATCGCCACTGATTTCATCCCGATGCCCACCGTTGATGAGCTGTTTTCGCCGGTGGTCTATGCGTTGCCCCTGCAACTGTTGGCTTATTACACGGCCGATGCGAAGGGGCTGGACGTCGACCAGCCGCGGAATCTTGCAAAGAGCGTAACGGTAGAGTAGCTGGAAGCGTTTTTTCTGGCACTGTGGGCGAGGCAGGCTTGTCCACACCCAGCCTTTTGGGTATACTGCAACGTGCGCGCCCGTGGCCCAACTGGATAGGGCGATGGCCTCCGGAGCCGTAGATTACAGGTTCAAGTCCTGTCGGGCGCACCAGTCCTGGGATCCATTCTCTCCAATAAGCCATCGTTCTGCTTCGTCTACGGTCTTTCAGACGTGGAACGTTGTACCATGGTTTGACTCCAGAGCGAACTCTTGAAAGCGTGGGGATGTGCTCTCGACGTCGAGAACAGCGACCGCAGGTATTCCATAGTCTTCCAGCTTCTGGACAACCACTCCGGCAATTCGTTTTGACAAGTGCAGAAACTGTGGCAAGAGGCAGTCCGTGGGCAACATGGCGAGATTTGTGCCATGTTCGATACAGGCAGCAACGAGTGCCAGCCCATCCTGCTCTGCCGCCACCTCTCCATCTGTTACCTTCACGTAAACCTTGCCCTCCTTTTCGACTCGCTGAACGTTCATGTCTTTCACCTCGCCCCTGATTACTGCATATTTGCAATAACAAAGTATTCTAGCATGGCGGCTTGTCCGGCCGAGTGTCCGAATGACGGGCGCCCGAGGTATTCATGAAAGAGACAGTCGGGCAGCATCACCAGGTGTGAGGCGAGGCCGTTGCAGGTACTGACTGCTGGGCTGGACACTGCAGGCCAGTGCGGTCCATCGTGGTGTACCAGAAAACACTGCAAGGCGCAGGCTGGTTGACGGCGATCGGTCGGCGCGCACTGCGCCCCACACAAGAACTGAGAATCGGTCCACACTTGCCGGGTGTTGTTTGCGTGTATAATGAGGACCGTTGTCGTTTCAGGATCATAGGAGTCGTTGTGAAGAAGCTTGTAATTGCAGAGAAACCGAGTGTTGCTGAGCAACTTGCCGCAGTCGTTGATCGGTGCAAGAAGACGCGCGACTACTACGAAGGTGAGGACTATATCGTTTCGTGGGCTGTCGGCCACCTTGTGGGCCTGGCTGAGCCCGAGGAATATGACAAGAAGTACAAACAGTGGCTGCTGTCAAATCTGCCGATCATTCCGGAGCGCTTCCGCTTCGCAATTCTTGATGGTGCGGAGCAGCGGTTCGCAGTGCTCAAGAAACTCATGGCATCAAAGGACGTCGACGAGATTATCAACGCATGTGATGCCGGCCGGGAAGGCGAGTTGATTTTTCGCAACATCTACGTCCAGGCTGGATCTCGGAAGCCTGCTTCACGTCTGTGGCTTTCTTCGTACACTGAGGAGAGTATTCGAGACGGGTTTCGCAAGCTGAGGCCGGAAACAGAGTACGACGACCTGGGCAGGGCGGCGCTGGCGCGCTCGGAGGCAGACTGGCTCGTCGGAATCAATGCCACGCGTGGCCTCACCCGGAGGAATGGCTCTCTCGTCACCATCGGGCGCGTTCAGACTCCTGTCCTTGGATTGATAGCCAAACGCGAGAAGGAGATTCAGGCCTTTACTCCTGCACCGTACTATGAGATTGCGGCGGAGTTCAAGGCACTGCCGAATGGAGAACCGGTGTATCAAGGCGTGTGGCACCGCGGGTCCCAGACCAGGCTGGACGACGAGCACGAGGCGGAAACCATTCTGGCAAGGTGTCGTGGACACAAGGGGCGTATCGCCTCCGTCGAGCAAAAGGAGAGCAGAGCGCCTGTCCCGTATCTCTACGACCTGGGACTGCTGCAGCGTGAAGCAAATGTCCTCAACGGGCTGAGCGCCAGCAGAACCCTGCGTGCTGCTCAAGCCCTGTACGAAGAGAAGCGCGCCATCACCTATCCGCGCACGGACAGCAAGTTCCTTCCGAAGGCTCTGCGGAAAGAAGTCGCCCATATTCTAGGCGAAATGAGCAGGGATGAGTATGCCCCCTACGTGCAACATGCCCTCCGGGAAGGGTGGAGCATGCGTTCGTTCGCCTTCAACGATGAGAAGGTTACGGACCACTACGCTATCATACCAACCGGTACGCGTGTTGAACGCAAGGCGCTGACGCACGATGAGTCTATCGTCTACGACCTGGTGGTACGCAGGTTCATCGAACAGTTCTACCCGGAAGCGGTGTTCCTCCTGACGCGCGTCGAGACTGTTGTTCAGGACGAAACGTTTGGCACGGACGGAAGAGTCGTGCAAAGCAAGGGCTGGATGGAAGTCGCGCCTGGCGAGGCGGACGTCAAGGATTTGCCCGCATTGACTCAGGGCATGGCCGTCGAGGCATTCAGGATGGAAGTGGAACACAAGTTGACGAAACCCCCTCAGCACTTCACCGACGCATCGATTATTGCCGCCATGGAAACCGCAGGCAAACTCGTGGACGACGAAGAGTTGGCGGAAGCCATGCGGGAGAGGGGACTGGGAACCCCGGCGACGCGAGCAGAGATCATCGAGAAACTCATTCGCACGGGCGTCGTCGAGCGGAAGGCAAGAAGTCTCATGGCCACGCGTCGGGGCATCGACCTTATCGACCTGCTCGAAACGATCCAATTGGCCGAACTGGTGGCTCCAGACCTGACTGGCGACTGGGAAATGAACCTGCGCAAGATAGAGAAAGGTGCGTTGAGCGACGAAGAGTTCCTTGCAAGGATACGGGAGTTCACACGCCAGATGGTCGACAAGATAAAGGCCTACGAGGTGGTGACTCAGATTGGCGTTGAGTCGACGGAGCCGCTGGGCGTGTGCCCTCTCTGTGGGGGAAATGTTGTGGAACGTCCTGCCTCATACGTCTGTGAACATCATGGACGCAAAAAGACAGACTGCAAGTTCAGCATCCCCAAGGTGATCCTGAAGAGGCCTCTCAGCAGGGAGGAAGCCTCTCAGCTGATTCGAGAGAAGAGAACGGACATGCTGGACGGGTTCGTGAGCAGGCGCGGGTTCAAGTTCAGTGCTCGTCTTCTGCTGACGGCTGGCAACAAGCTCGAATGGGAGTTTGCCAACGGACCGGCTGGCGCTTCCGCCGAGGAGCCGGTGGTCAATGGAGAGCCACTCGGACGCTGTCCGATATGTCAGGGTTCCGTCATCGAGACGAGCGGCCACTACAGGTGTGCTGAAACCGGGTGCCGGTTCCAGATGAAGAAGGTGTACGCAGGCAAGACCATCGACCGTGAAACGGTCCGCAAGCTTCTTGAAACCGGAAAGACTGACCTCATTGAGGACTTCGTTTCGCGCTACAATCGGCCCTTCTCGGCGTATCTGAAGCTGGGCGATGGAGGCAAGGCAGAGTTCGAGTTTCTGAACAGGGAGCGCACGAACAGGCAACGGGCCACTCTTCGGTCAGGGCGCTCAGCGGCAGTTAGTGCACGAGGTTCCCGTAGCGAGGATTCTGCACACGTTGCAACGAAGACATCGGTTGAGAAGAAGGGGCGAGGGTCTGTCCATGTCCCTCCAGAAAAAACGCCGAAGAAGAAATCCAATCGCAGGGGTGGTGTATCATGATGACATTCCGGGACATGTTCACTGTTGAGTTCTTCATCTACTTTGCGTTTGCAGCCCTGTCGATTGCCGGACTCGTACTCGCTGTGTCCTACCGTCGTGTCAAGGGCACCAAGGCAAGTCTGTTCCTGCTCCTGACGGCTGCGCTCATGGCGTCCTACTTTACCATTCAGTGGGTGCTGAACAGCTTCGTGGTATTCCTCCTCAACAACTACTGGGTCAATCATCCGGACTTTCAGCTGGCATCGTGGGTGAGCACTGCTCTCAACGTTCTGGGGCTCGTGCTAAACTACGGGTTCGTCATCATGCTCGGCCTGACCACGTGGTCTGCCATCAGGCAGGCTCGGCAGGAGGCGGTAGCACCGTGTGTCTCCGAGACTGCTGTGGTTGGCGAACTGGACATCAAGGGCGCGGAGGGTATGGGCGACGAGGCTGCCTCCAGCGCCGGTGCTCCTGGCTCGGGTAGCGAGGAGGAGGATTCGTCCGACGCTCCACATACAGGCCAAGAGGGATAGTGCATGGATCGCGACGAGCTTTTCCTGGTCGTTGCTGAACGCATGCCCTCCGCCAACCTGCTCCATCATGTGCAGGCGGTAGAGGCTATCATGCGGGGGCTAGCTGCGCATCTTGGTGAAGATGTGGACAAGTGGGGTCTTGCAGGGCTTCTCCATGACATTGACTACCAGGAGACGAAAGACAAACCCAATCTGCACGGCGTCGTTGCGGCCGAGGAACTCCGCCTCATGGGCGTTTCGGATGAGATTTGCTACGCGGTGCGTGTCCACAACCCGTTGCTAGGCCTGCCCCGCAGGAGCCTTATGGACAAGGCGCTGTATGCAGCAGATCCACTTTCAGGGCTTATTGTGGCTTGTGCACTTGTCACTCGGGACAAGAAGCTTGCAGATGTGGACACTGACTTTGTCATGATGCGCTTCAAGGAGAAGAGGTTTGCAGCGGGGGCTCATCGCGACCAGATTCTTGCGTGTCAGGAACTGGGGCTGGACCTGTATGCATTTGCAGGCATTGGTTTGCGCTCCATGAAGGCAGTTGCAGAGCAGATAGGTTTGTAGCGTTCTCACGTTGTCGGAGTGCTGGTGTCAAGCCCGTCAGACGACGGGCTTTCTGTTTGTGTGCAACCGCGGTATACTTCGTTGGTAAGTACTCCAGGGCGCGTACCTTTCTCCGGCGCTTACCAAACTACAAACAGACGGGAGGCATATCAATGGCAGTGAACGCGGCGGAGTTGTTTTCAGATCGAGCACGAGGATTCAGGGCATCGGAAATTCGTGAGCTTCTCAAGCTGGTCGACAGTCCTGAGATCATCTCCCTTGCAGGAGGCATGCCTGACGATCGCTTCTTCCCCTTGGATCGCATGACCGAGGCGAGCACATTTGCACTCAAGGAGTATGGCAACAAGGCGCTCCAGTATGGTTCTACCGAAGGCATCAAGAAGCTGCGGGTGCTGCTCATGGACCGCATGGAAAAGGAGGGGGTTCGGGGGCTCGACCTCGACAACGTCATCATCTCTACTGCTTCTCAGCAGGGGCTCAGCCTGGTCGCCCAGGTCTTCATCAATCCGGGGGATACGGTCATTGTCGAGGAGCCTTCGTATCTGGGAGCCCTTCAGGCATGTGTCAGCATGCAGGCGGAGTTCTGTTCCGTTCCACTGGATCAGGACGGCATGCAGATGGACGTGCTGGAAGACAAGCTGAAGGAACTGCAGAAGGCGCACATCCGTCCAAAGTTCCTGTATACGGTTCCGAACTTTCACAACCCGGCCGGCGTCACGATGTGCCTTGAGCGTCGAAAAAAGCTCCTTGAGCTGGCCGAGAGATACGGGTTCCTCATCGTTGAAGACGACCCCTATGGGGAGATACGGTTCGAGGGTGAGCCGTTGCCATCACTGCTCGCTCTTGGAGGCCTTGAGCATGTCATCGGGTTGAGGACGTTCTCCAAGATCAGCTTTCCGGGCCTCCGCCTCGGGTGGATCGTGGCCCGCGAAGATGTCATGAACAAGATTATTGTTGGGAAGCAGGCTGCAGATCTATGCTCGCCAGCACTGACCCAGTACATCGCCTACGAGTTCATCAACCGAGGCTGGATGGACGAGTATCTCGAAGTCGTCCGCCGCGAGTACCCGAAGAAGAAAGACGCCATGATCGAGGCCCTGAAGATGTACTTCCCAAGTTCGGCGACATGGACTGACCCTCAGGGAGGACTCTTTGTCTGGGCGAAGACTCCTGAGGGTATCGATACTCAGGCAATGTTCACAGAAGCGATCAGCAAGAAAGTTGCCTATGTTGTGGGCGTTGCATTCTATCCACGCAGAGATGACAACAGCCATATGCGACTGAATTTCTCTGCCGTTGACCCGGAACACATCACGGAAGGTGTCCACCGGCTCGGAGACCTTCTGAAGTCCAAGCTGTAAGCTTTCCTTCTTGTCACTCTCGCAGCCATTTGCGTGTGGCTGCGGGAGTGACGTGGCGCTGGTTCGAACGGTCAGGATCCCTTGAACACCGGGCAGGCGCCCCTATAGTCACATGAAAAGCACTTCGCGCCAACTCTGGTGCGAAAGTCGCCACTCGCAATCTTCTTCGCAGTTCTCTCGACGAACACCAGCGACTGAGCCATGCAGTTTTCTGCTCCGTCATCCAGTTCAGCTTTCAGGTTCTCGCGAAGATAGTAGGTCTGCAGAATGAAGTGGCTCCCCTGGAACTCCGGGCTCTGATTCAGAGCCGAGGCATACAGCGCAACTTGGAGACGGTGGAGCGACAGTGTCACGGCATGGCGTGGACGACCGGATTTGTAGTCTACGACGCGGACCGTCCCGTTGCTGACGCGATCGATTCGGTCGACGATTCCCGTGAAGGGAACACCCCGAAAGGATGCGGTCACGACATGTTCGGCGTACATGGTCTGCTGCCACGTGGACCTGAATACTGGCATGTAGGCGGACAGAACACGCAGCGCACGACGCTTTTCACGCTGTTCTTGTACGGGCGAAGTGAATCCACGGGAGGACCAGCTCTCATCCAGCAGGTCTGCAAGAGACACAGGGAACAGAGCCTCGTCGTCAGGATAGAACAACCCGTCTTCTCTGACCTTGCACAGAAGCAGTTTCTCGAGAACCGCGTGAACACTCTTGCCATAGCTGAAGTACCAGTGCTGAGGCTCCTCGAGCTTCCGAATGTACCGGAGCTCGAACTTTTGCGGACAGTCGTGATACGTGGCCAGCCTGGAGTAGCTCAGCGGTTCTGCAAACGTGTCTTCCAAAGATCCTCTACCTGTCTGCGCGTTGCCTCTATGTCTGTGGTGTTGTCAATGACCACGTCTGCACGGGCAAGTTTGGACTTCAACGGCATCTGAGCCTCGATACGGCTCATAGCCTCTCTGTAGGGAAGGTGGTCACGTGTCATCAACCGTTGCAGCTGTTCGTTCTTGGAGGCCCGGACCACCCATACCTCATCGACGAGTTCCTGCCATCCAGCTTCAATGAGAATCGCTGCATCCAGAACGACCACGTCGAATGTCGCATGCAGTGCGTGCAGCTGTTGTGCAACTATGCGAGTCATGACTGGCACAGTGATGCTGTTCAACTGCTCGAGCAAGGATGAATTGCTGAAGACAAGATTACCCAGCGCGTGCCGGTTGAGTTGTCCCCCTTCAAAGAGCCGGTCGCCAAAGGCGGCACGTACCTTGTCGAGCGATCCATCGATGTTGGCCGCGAGCACATGCTTGCCAATGAGGTCGGCATCGACAACGCCCGCGCCAAGTTCCCGCATGATGCCGGCTACCATGCTCTTCCCGGACGCGATATTGCCGGTCAGACCAATGTCGACTGTCACGACAGGTCCTTCAGGTTGGGCCCGCTGGCCAGATTTGCTACAAGCGGGATGTTGAGTGGGATAGCGTTTTCCATGGCCCGCTTCATGAGTCCCCGCACACTGTCGAGTTCGTCGGCTGGAGCATCTACGACGATTTCATCGTGCACCTGGAGAACCATTCTTGCGTGGAGTGGGGCAAGGTCCTGGTTCAGGCGAATCATGGCCATCTTGATTGCATCAGCCGAGCTTCCCTGGACAACCGCATTGAATCCTTGCCGGACAGCTTCCTGACGTTCCTGGCTGTTGTGGCTTGTGATGTGGGGAACGCGGCGCAGATGTCCCAGGATGGTGCGCACGTACCCATCGCGTTCTGCTGCCGCGACGATTCGGTCGTGATATTCCCTGATTCCAGGGAAGCGCTCCATGTAGCGTGCAATGTACTTGCGCGCCTCTTCCGCTGAGACTCCCAGCTGTCGCGAGAGACCGAATGGAGAGATTCCGTAGATAATGCCGAAATTGATAGTCTTCGCCCGTTTGCGCATCTCGGGGGTGACCGCCGACTCAGGAACATCGAAAACCTGGGCCGCAGTGTGCAGGTGAATGTCCTCACCGTCAAGGAATGCCTGACAGAGGTTCCGGTCACCAGACAGGTGGGCCAGCATACGCAAATCAATCTGAGAGTAGTCTGCCGATATGAGGACCCATCCCTCGTGAGACGGGACGAATGCACGTCTAATCTCCCGGCCTATTTCAGTCTTTGCCGGGATGTTTTGCAGGTTCGGGTCTACGCAGCTGATACGGCCTGTGGATGTTCCCGTCTGCAGGAACGTAGGGTGAATCCTGCCGTCCGGGCCCACATACCGTACGAGCGAATCTGTGTACGTGCCCTTGATCTTGGAGAGCTGACGAAGCTCGAGAATGAGCGGTATCACCGGGTGCTCGCCACGGATTGCCTCAAGCGACTCCACATCGGTACTCAGGCCCGTCTTTGTCTTCTTCCTTGGAGCAAGCCCCAGAACATCAAACAGGAGCGTTGCCAGCTGTTTGGGAGACTGCAGACTGTACTCCCGGGTACCAACCAGTTCATACGCCCTTTGTTCCAAGTCTGCGATGCGACGGCCAAGGTCACTTCCGAAGCTGCGCAGATATGATGTGTCGGTCCGTATGCCTGCCATCTCCATGTCTGCAAGAACGCTGGAAAAGGGCATCTCCATGTCGTCCAGTGTCTTCATGAGGCCTGCTTCATTGAGCGCGCCCTCGATAGGATACGATGCGTGATATACCAGTTCCGCCAGACCCTCGGGCGTGGAGGCATCGCCGGGCAGGTGCCAGGCGTCCCTGATACGATCAGCTTTCCAGGCCTTCTGATCCGGGTCCAGCAAGTACTGTCCTAGCATGAGGTCTCGAACAGGGGCCCGGACCCGGGTTCCCAGGGGTGCAAGTGCATGACAGATCGCTTTGTGATCATACACGTAGCGCATGGACGCTTCAGGCGCGCCAATGCCTGTCAAAGGTGTATTGAACATGGTGTCGACATGATACTGCCGTGAGCCAGCCTTGCTCCGCTCTGCGATCGTACACCCGGAGGCGTCAGTGTCCGGTACTACTGCAAGGCCGACACGCTCATCCTCGAGGTACGCGGGAGCCTCTGTCTCCGAGGAAGGCGTATCCGACTCGAGAGCATCGTCGAAGAGATTGTCCCTGCCTGCAAGGGAATGGCTTGCCTGTTGCTGTGCAAGCGAGGGGAGGCCGAACAGCTTTGCTGCGCGCCGGCTGAGAGCCGAAAGGGCCAGTTTGTGAAAGAGGTCGGAGCAGGCCTGTAGATCAGGTTCGGCGCGCTCAAGATCAGCAATGCTCACGGGCTCATCGAGATTCTTCCGAATAGTAACCAGCTCCACGTTGCGCAGGACAAGGTCGCGGTTTTCTGCGAGCACAGGTCTGTACCGCTCGGGGCCGCCGTCTTCGAGTAGAGCCTGAACCGAACCGAACTCCTGGATCAGCCGGATGGCGGTCTTCTCGCCGATGCCGGGAACGCCAGGAATGTTGTCCGAATGATCCCCCATCAGCGCTTTTACGTGGGCAAGCTGCGGAGCGGAAAGTCCAAACTCTGTCCGGATGGTCTCCGGCGTGTATTCGCGAATCTGCTTCACCCCCTTGACGGTCATGCGGACCGATGTGTTCTCGTCCGCCAACTGAAGGAGGTCATTGTCTCCAGAGTAGATGATGCACGGCAGCGAAGTCTCACGCGCAACAGCACTGTACACGCCGATGAAGTCGTCCGCCTCGTAGCCGTCTTTTTCCCGGGTGGCGATTCCGAGGGATCGAATGAGGTCCTTGACCATCATCAGCTGTGTGACCAGCTCATCCGGCATCGTTTCCCGTGTACCCTTGTATTCCTTGTACAGTTCGTGCCGGTAGGTGGGGGCTTTGCGGTCAAAGAACACGCCCATGTACTGCGGCTCAAGCTCCTCGATGATTGCAAGCAGCATCGTCACCGTGCCAAC
>Ga0116192_1000255_pt1 | contig 41947 bp, 106 predicted proteins | sample AD_UKC113_MetaG_FD_89876 | JGI IMG/M metagenome (GOLD analysis project Ga0116192, IMG submission 89876) | Active sludge microbial communities of municipal wastewater-treating anaerobic digesters from Hong Kong - AD_UKC113_MetaG | ecosystem: Engineered > Bioreactor > Anaerobic > Digestate...
AGTGTTTCCCAAACCCATTTACCGAGAACATAACAGTGAGAACAGGTTTTGAAAAGTTTGATGTCGAAATTTATAATGTAGCTGGACAACTGGTAAAAAGTGTGAAATCTAATAGTGGCAGCGTTTTAATAAATACACCTTTTGAAAATGGTGTGTATATTTTATGTTTGGTCCATGATGGAATTAAGGAGAATGTGAAAATTGTGAAGTAGAAAAAATTTGGACAGAAATTTTTTTGGAAATTTTTTTTTGATTGCCGATTTTGATTGCCGAATTGCCGATTTCTTATTTTCCGTTGCCGGATTTGGCCGGATAGAATCGAATTTGCTTGAAATATTGCTTTAAATGGCCGGATTTTCTTTTGGGAAGTTGGAATATTACAAATGATATCCGGAAAAAGTTTGGTAAATTTTATTTTTGGAAAAATTTTTAGGAATATCCACTTTTATATAGGGGTTAGAAAAAATCCGGAAAAATTTTTGGAAAAAATCTTGTGAGCACTTGTTGGCCCCCCCATAGAGCAGAAATTAGCGGGTTAATTTTTGATACGAGGGCTAAAATAGGGGTCTTATTTAAGGGGTCTAAGGTCATATAGGGGTCTTGTTGGTGCATACTATCGGTAGCTGATTAGGGGTTTAATTAAGGGGTCTATGGGATAATTACGAAAGAGATGGAGTGCTTTTTTTGTACTGTCTAAAATTTTCACCAACCTTTGGTTCAAATTTTCCTGTTGCGTTACTGATGGGATTTGATATAATTTCAAAGAAGTAGAAGAAAAAGCACATTGTTTTCCTGTTTTGTTTGTTATAGTTTAATTACGAAATGAATAGGTAAAATATTACAATAATTACTTTCAAATATAATTAGTTACCTCTGATGGAGTTGAGGATACGTTCTTTGTTGTCGTTTCTTTCCTTTGAAGGAATTGACTCTACTGCGATTTTATACTCCTCTTTGAGAGTTTTCAGATGCGGGTTGTTCGGGTGCTTGTACTCAGCTTGTGCTTTGAAGTAGCACTTACCTGCATGAATTGCTTTTTGGATTAGTTGTTCGGTAGTGAGTGTTTGTATTTGTGTCATGCTTTAATTACGAAATTGAAGGGTGGTATATTACAAAGAGCAAAAATTCGCTCCCCCAAATTGTATATGTTCCTATATATTACTGGTATACAACAAAGTTTAATTGACTTGGAATTCCAAATTAAATAAACTTTATTGTATATCAATCATAAATTGAATGGCAGCGGGAAGGCGAGAGCGGCATGGGCTAAACGCAAAAAAACCCGCACCGTTGAGGGTGCAGGTTTTAGCGAAGTGTGAGGTAAACTAATTTTACTCTACGTTTGTAACAAGCAATTTTCGGAAGATTACGACGATTAACCCAACGATTGCAGTGATGAAAGGAGTGTTAACTCCAAAGGCAATGATTACTCTTGTCGCATCACCACTTTTGTTTGCCATGTTAGTTGTTTGTTCCAAAAATGGGATAGCAACAACGTACACAAGTACGAAGGTGATTGCGAGGAATAAGAAGATTTTAGATGTTTTCATAGTTTAATTACGAAATCTTATTGTTTTTTATTACATGATTATTGAAAATAAATTCAACAAACTTTACACAAACCTCTTTTGGAGTAGTTGCCACAAATTCAATTTCTACTTCTTTGGTATTTTTATTATGCTTTTGAAGTTTTACTTTACCTGAATCAAACACTAAAATTGAAAATGATATGTCTTGCATTGGCATTTTACGACCAACAACATTTTCACCATCAATTAGTTCACCATGAAAAAATTGAGTTACATAAATTTGTAATAATTCTACCTTTTCATAGTTCAATTACGAAATAGTGATTTGTAATATTACAAGGAGTTAGATATAATTATCCAACTCCTTTTCAAGTTTCACCATATTGGTTAAAGGGTATGCACGAAGTGCTAAGGTTAAGGCATCGTTGTATGAGTAATCGTCATCCATCAAACGAAGTACCATTGAGCAGGGTTGAGATTTTTGTAGCTGTTTCATAGTTCAATTACGAAAGTGTATATTGAAATATTACATTGATTATGAGTTAAAGTGCATATGCCCCTTGCTTCCTTCACCAAATTCGATTGTTATTTGTGGTTTAGTAACGGTAATGATACTGTTGTCTTTGCAGTTAGTACATTGACAAATAATATCGGTTGTTCCTTCTTGCTGAAAGACTTTGAAATCTTTGTTTCCGCAATTACCGCACTCAGCCTCTTTTAGTTTTGGGATATTTATACCTGCCATGATTCAATTACGAAAGAGATGGGAGTAATATTACAATAACGGAGCAAGTATTGAACCTAAAAATACGTTAATCTTTTTCTTCGAGGTTGCACGCTCTTTGCTATTGTCCATGAGGTCGATTTGAAAGCGAAGAAAGCCTCCGGAAGTTTTCAAGTTCTCTAACTGATTCAATCGGTTAAGACTAACGATTGCTTCAATCTTATGAGGGTCGGGTTTATTTTCAGTAAGAATAACGGAGTAGTTCTGCATAGCTTTATATTTTTACTCTTGTAACTTTTTTGTTTCCCAAATGATAGGAGTCACCAAAAATTGATTTGCCGTTAAACAAGTGTTGGTGAATATTATTACCGCTGACGGTCTTTACTTCACCATTATGTACTACTGTATCACCTTTGTTGATTTGAGAGATATGAACCTGCTCTGTTCCAAAGTTCTTTTGATAAAATTCCAATTCTGTTGCCATAGGTAGAATTACGAAAATGTGTATTGTAATATTACAAATGTTCACCTTCACCGCACTCGCAGTATTCAATTCTTAATCCACAAAATTCACAAGGCTCGACGTGGGCTTCATGTGCATCCCATGAACCATCTGAATCATCAATATAATTTTTCATAGTTTCAACATCTGGGAAGCCTCTTTCTCTGGCAATGTTTGGAAGGATAGTGTTTTCCAAATAGGCTTTGTTGGCAGGAGAAATTCGTGTTTTATTATTTCTCTTGGAAGGAGTAATTGTATTCCAATACTTGTCTTTACAAACCGTTCCACCTTTGCTTTTGCAGAAAGCCTGTTGGTAATTTTCTTTTATAAAAGGTGTGTTGCAGCTTGGACAGATACATTCAGTTCCAACCTTCGCTTCTTTGTTCAGCTTATATCTATCTTTCAGCTTCATGGATAAATTACGAAAAACGGTGGTATGATATTACCGTTCTAATTTTTTTAATTTTTTTATTGCTTATTAGAAAAAATAGATTAACTTTGTTTCAAGTTAGTGATTTTGATTTTTAGGTTAGTTGTGTGTGAGAAGGTCAGATGGCGAAAGCTGCTGACCTTTTTAATTTTTCGCCTTTTGGATTTCAGCTTCTGTGTATCCAATTTTTTAAAGGAAGGCTTCAGCTTCAGAGTAACTCATTCCTCCCATAATGGAAGCCATAGCAGGAGTCATCTTTAGGGTTTTTAAAGCGATTTTTTCCTGATGGTATTGTGCTGTGTTTTGTTTGCTTGTTTTCATGCTATAATTACGAAAAAGTGGGCAGTAATATTACAGTATGTGCCCGAAGTTTTTTCTGCCAACTGTTTGATTTTTAACTGATATACAACAAAGTTTAATGGGTTTGGAATCCAAGTTGAATAAACTTTATTGTATACCGATAAACAAATGTAACAAAGTGATAAAAGTTGCGTTTAAATACTAAAAAAAAGTAGTAAATTGGTTGTAATATTTCAATCGTTCCTTTCGTAATTAGAGCATGAACAGACAAGAACTTCTAAACCAAATCAAAGCTGAAATCGGCAAACCGACTAAGCGTGTAACAGTAGCCGAACTTTCTTTAAAGTTAAAGCAAATTGACGGCTCACAAGCTACTAATGTAGTTATCATTGGTGAAACGGACGTGCGCATGAACAAAGGAGGTCGCAACGGAGGCAATACATTGTTTGACCGTTTGGTACGCAAAGTAACCCGTTATGAAGCAATGATAAACTTCAATTACACGAACGCAGTAAACAATCAGTTAGAGCGTGAGGACAAAGAACGTGACTTCGAGGCTCAAAAGAATTGGCATCAGTCAAAGTATGATGACTTCAATGGTTGTGTTAAAATGCACGTTTCGGGCAAAGGTGAATACCTTGCTTACAAGGAACTGAATACCCACAAGTATGCAACTTTAGTGGACGGAGTAGAAGCTACCGCAGAAGATATGGCAATGATTGAACTGTATAAAAAACCATACAGTGCGCCAAAAAATCAAGGTACGGAGGTTGCTGTTGACTACCGTTGCATGATGCTGACAAACATTCTTTTCCTCAAAGCAAAAGGGGAGGTTTATGAAATCATCCAAGAGGAATTGAAGTAAAACGAAAACCATAGTTAGTTTATGACAAATGAAACCGCTATCCGATGAGGGTGGCGGTTTTTTTATTGCCCAAAAGTTTTTGGGACAGTAAAATCATGGAGTAAACAATTAATATAGGTTTACAACAAAGTTTAATGAGTTTGGAAAAGATTTTATTCCAAATTGAATAAACATTATTGTATATCCAATAAATATTTTTCCGGGTTGTGATTGTGCTGTAATATTTCTCCCCAAAGTTTCGTAATTTAGATGTATGTATTTAGAATTTTATTTAGCCGACAAACTGTTACTTTCTATAACAGAGGAACTGCTCCCCACAGAAGCTGATAGATTGACTCTAATCAATCAACTTGCCGCACACGAGCAAGTTCACCCTTCGATGATAACGATGTTCAAGGTAGAGCCTAAAGTGAGTGAGGAGGATGTTATAAAAGGCATTAATGAAATACTTTCAAGTGTAGGTATCTCACTAATTGAAAATAAAGAATTGTAATATTACTCCTATCAGTTTCGTAATTAAGACATAACTAAGAAACATCTCCCTAACAGGGTATAGATAAAGAAGCAAGTTGTAGGTACATTGGCTTAAACCTTCATATGAGCGCGGGGCGGGTAACCACAGGTTATCAAGCCCCTTCGCTTTTTTATCACTACTTCATTGTAATATTTCTCCCCGAAGTTTCGTAATTTAGTTATGGACAGAACAAAAATAACCCGTAGAGTATCATCATGTTTTAAGGATTATCCACAAAACAATAGTATAAAAGCTGACTATAAACCTTTGGACGAGGCGTTAGCTATTATCAAAGCTGAATACAATAAACTAAAAGGTTGGGGTAAAAATGTAAAAATTACCGTCGATAAGGAAGATGATTTTGAATTTGAATGGACGTTAGATGGTAATAATCAAATCAATCCGAACGTGATTGTTTACTATCTAAATTAATTGACTGTAATATTTCAATTTCACATTTCGTAATTAAACTATAACAATAAACAACTCAAAGCAAATGGCAACAGCAACAAAAGTAGCAGTAGTAGGTACGGGCAAACTACCTTCAGGTGACAAAATTTTGCACGTTAAAAACGAAAAGTATGACGCTTCAATTCGTGTAACGCATAAGGATGGTTCAAATTTCTTTTTGGGTAAAAAAGCAAATCTCATTCTCGAAGATGGCGTTCCTGTACTCATTGACCAATCCCAAATCAAGAAACTGCTCAATCTTACGGTTGAAAAACCTGTAAGCAAGAAAGCACTCACGGTGGAAGATATGGAACTGCCGGAATAAGGTGAAAATTAAAAAAATTTAGAAAGTCGGTGTAATATTACACCGACCTTTTTCGTAATTTTGAGCATGACAGAAGCAATCCAAATTCCTCTTATAGGTTCAGACCACGATTTTTCTAAATCTAATTTATTTACAAAGTCGAGCCAAAAAGGTGTGTATGACGTGTATGAATGTGTCCATTGCGGATTGCAAGGCAAAAGATATGGGCTAAATGACTACATAAAAGTTGATAAAGATAAGCCATGCACAAAGCAGAAAGATGCTCCAAAAGAATACGTTTTTACTCCTTATCTTATTCAATTAACGCAAAAAACAATGGGAATGGATAAGGGATATAAGACCCTTTCTTCACCTTGTCCTATTGATGAACGTGAAAAGTACGGTGATGATGTTTGGGTATTTTCTCCTAAGCGTAATGAGGTTGTGAGGTTATTTTCTGAAGAGTATAAAAACATTACTAAATCATTAAATTGGTTCAATGAAAAAGTCGGACAAAATGTTTTATCCGAGAGCCTTTCAAGTGGTGAAATATCGGAATTAAAAATTGAGGATGAAGTGTATGCAAAGGTTTTGTTTGAAATGCAATTTACAGGTATTATCTTTGAGTAATATATTGTAATATCTCCCCTATTTATTTCGTAATTAGAGTAGGAACAAAAACAGCAAAACAATGTCAAAGTCAAATAAGAAACTTCAAATCACGGTTGAACAACAACGTCAGATGACCAAATCTATTGTAAGAAAGGAAATGGTTGAGCAAGGATTCTTCAATCGTTCGCTTCATAAAATCCACAAGGATGGTAGCGAATACAGTCGCAAAGAAAAACACAAAAAGGACTACCGTAGAGTAGACCTCGATTAAAAATAAATTGTCTGTCCTGCCTGCTTGCAACAAAGCCCCGTCGGTTTTCCGATGGGGCTTTTTGTTTTGCCCAAGCTCCAGATTTCTGAGCCCAGCTCCAGTTAACATTTTTGGGTGGATATACAACAAAGTTTAATGTGTTTGGAATGTTTATTTTTCCAAAATGAATAAACATTATTGTATATTAAGTAATTGTATTGTTGCCGGCAGATTGACCGTGTAATATTTCAGCTTATTGTTTCGTAATTGTATTGTGAAAAAAGCACTGATTCAAGCCTGTTTGTGGGATATCTTTTTGTTTGTGACGACATCTTTTGCCATAATCGTTATCGTGTCGCTTTTAACTCTTGGGGTAATTGCAATATTACAATACCTTTTTTCGTAATTATATCATGAGAGGAAGCGAGAAAACGCAGAAACCTGTAATATTTCACCTTTTAATTTCGTAATTAAGGTATGGGAACAACAATTTCAACACAGACAAATGTAACTTTGAGAATCAATCAAAGAGTAATAACAACGATACTGCACCGAGTTGGCACGATTGTCAATGTGCCTGAAGGTACAAAGATTGAGCGCAACGATAGCGTACTTGTTCGTTTTGATGATGGACAGGTTGGATACCTTCGACCTTCTCACTTGAATAACTATTCTGACAACTAAAAAAAACGGTCACTGCAAGTAGTGGGAACAGTCATTAGCGCGACTAAGCATCGCGGTGCAAAACCCACCTTTGACCGTTATTAAAATAAACACCCCTTGAGTAAGGGTGACTCAAGCAAGGTTGTTCATGGTGGTTGACTTAAACATAGTAAACCGTTCAAGTTGTAGTACCGGCGGAACCCATTTATTTGGGAAGGAACCCCTAAACTCAGACCATGAACACTTGTTTTTTTTTATTGTAATATTTCACTACCTTGTTTCGTAATTAAAGCATGGAAGCAGACAAAATCAAAGAACTTGAAGAGCGGATTTTAAATTCGCCTTACAAAGAAGCACAAGAACTTGTTAACAACGGCATGGCTTGGAAGATGGAAGGAAGTGTTGGACGCAGCTGTATGGCAGCAATAACAGCCGGACAAGTGATGCTTGGTGACAAAGGTTACCGTGACTTTTATGGCAACTACGTACCTTCAAGACATGAAGTACAAGAAGGAACAAAAGGTAGTCCTGAATTCGTTGAGGAACGTTTTGGTGAAGATGAACTGTAATATTACCGCTCCCTTTAACGTAATTACACTATGACAGAATCAAAAACAGCAGGTATCCCCAAAATATTTTTGACCATTCCAATTATGTTTAGACAGCAATGGATACGTCGTGAACTTGAGGGTAATAGTAAGTGGTTGGAAGCAGCTAATTGCTGGAAGTATATCGGTTGTATAGAAGATTACAACGCGTGTATGATGCTTCATCGTGCTATTTCGTGGGGCAATTCATATCGTGAAGCAGTTCGCCCTATTATCAGTCAAATTGACGACATTATTCAACGTCAAAAGAATGGAGAAATTGCTCCCGAAAAAATGGTAGAGGAGGGTAAAAGCCTTAAAGAATTGCAGTCAGAACTGCATACCATTTACCGTCGATACTACGACAGTACAACAGCCGGATTTTTGTTTGACTATTTGTAATATTACACTATTCAATTTCGTAATTAAGATATGGCACAGAAAACAACAGAACACTACGGAGTACAACTCACATCATTCCAATCTTTATTACTTAATTGTTATTTGATGGATAACAACATAGGAATGAACTCAAAAACACCCGAAAAACGTACGGCTATTGTTAAGGAGTGGTTAGCAAACCTAAAAGAGGAATAATCATGGACATACAACTTATCAGAGCAAGACTTGTTGCTACTAAATCAAGCATTGACCGCCTTCAAGAAAGGCAAACGGCTTTGTGTAAAGAAGCAATAAAAATAATTCAATCCGAACCTGACCTTGCTAAACGTAAGGAAATGATTGATTATCTTTTTGCTGATAATGTTGAAGATGTTTTAGAACATCACATAAGAAAAAATTTCTTGTAATATTACCGCTCCCCATTTCGTAATTAAGGCATGAATCAGGAACTAAAAGTTGTATCAGCACGCATCACAAAGATGCCTCGCCCTATGCCTGAAGGTATGTTTGACCCCATGCCTGAAGTGTATGTTAAATTGAATAATGGCAGTGAACATTACTTGTTCACCTACTATCCTGACGAACTCTCCTTTACCGAGAAGGAGTTTATTGGTCTGACTTTATCGGAAGCTAAAGGGTTGAAGTTTAAAAAAGATGTTGAATATCTGAACAGATAACAGTAATATTACCTATCTCCCTTTCGTAATTAAGACATGAGCAGATTTATCCACAAACATTTAACGGTGAACAATCAAAAGAAATTTGTTGTTTACGTTGGTCTAACCGAAGTAACGGTAAGAGAAAATAAAAGACTTGTGCGTTACCCGCACTCAAGTGTTCATCCCGCTGATTTAGCTATTGCATTAAACTTAGCTAATCTCGGACCACTTTAATAAGAAGCATTGTTCCTGTTCCGCCTAAGGGCCTCTCGATACGTCGGGGGGTCCTTTTTTTTTGGCCCAATCTGAAAAATTCCCGTGAGGTTCGGGTACAAAATAAAGTTAAGTATACAACAAAGTTTAATGAGTTTGGAATCCAAGTTGAATAAACTTTATTGTATATCAGTAATACTACAACCACAATAGGGTTTTCGCTTGTAATATTTCACCTACACATTTCGTAATTTAAGTATGGTAAAAACAATCTTAATTTTTATTGTGGGATTCTATGGTATTCCAATACCCGAACAAATGATGGGCAAACTACAATCTAATTTTCGTCGTTATTTGGAAAGGAAATTGAAAGAGTAGTGTAATATTACTCCATTCAATTTCGTAATTACATTATAACCTTAAAACAAAGCAGAACAATGAAAGTTAAAACTACACTCCTGACAATTCTTTTTATTTTATTCGTTCACGCAACCTTCAGTCTGACTTCTTCAGAAACTACTGAAAAGCGAGGTGTTGGCATCAATAAACCGCTGACTCAAAGCGTGGATTACTCATCCATTATTGACTGTTTCTTTCGTGGTCGGAGAGAGAAGAACAGTGATATGTAATATTACTAACCTTAATTTCGTAATTCAATCATGGCAGAACAAATAAAATCCAAAAAAGAAACTTTAATTGAACGTATCCTATCTCTTAAAGAGAAAGGACAAAATCCGATAACTATCAGAATTGAAACCAAAAGACTTGCAAACAATGTTTGTTGGGACTTGGCTCGAAAGTTTGGAGAAAATATCGGTATTACTTCACGTCGTTGGGGTAGACTTACCGAAAGTTGTTACACAGATAATTGCAAGGCGTTTCAGTACAATTTTGATTGTGGGTCAAAGCGTGCTACGTTTCTATTTTCAGTAGAAGGTGAACCGCGTAAAACCATTGAGGAATTGAAGCGTGAGTCTGAACTTAAACAACGTATGGAAAAACTCATTCCTACTTCTATACTTGAAACTATTCCAACGGCAAATGATACTGCTGAACTTTTACCGAAAGATATTAAAGTAAGTGTAAAACTGTTTAATCCGAGTGGTGCAGGTGATTGGTGGATATATGCAAAAGATGAACGCCCAAACATATTTTGGTGCTTCGCTAACTTGGGTAATCCACAACTTGCAGAACTTGGTACAGTTTCACTTGAGGAACTTGCTTCATACAAAGGTTTGTTTCAGCTTGGTATTGAACGTGACTTGCATTACAGACCTGAAACATTACAGGAGGTAATCGACAAAATAAAATAGCGTGTGTAATATTACATCTCCCTATTTCGTAATTAAACTACAATCAATTAACCCTTAAACACAAATTGCCTATGTTAACTTTCTTGGGTGTGGCACTCACCCTCCTGATTATCGGGACATTAGTGCTTGAAGTGATAAACTTCGTAAGAACTAAAAGCCACAACTTTGCCTATTCCGGCTATGGAGGCACGAGTGGCGAAGCCTTATCGGGGACTAATTATGAAGCCCCGAACGTGGTTGACCGGCAACGCCTCTGTTATAGGCGGTACTCACCTCGAAAATAAACTACTTGAAAAATCTGTAAAGGGCGGTTATTTTTAACTGCCCTTTATTTTTGTTTCTTTTCATTGTAATATTTCTTTGACTGATTTCGTAATTAGAATATAACAAACAACAAACCTATGGCAGAGCAAAATGAAAATTTCGATGTAGCAAGTATTTTTGGTGAGGAAACTGAAAATACTGCTTCACAGTCAAAGCAAGAAACAAGTGAATTGTACTTAGAAGCCTTGCAGATTGTAGGTATCCAAAATGGTCGCAGAACTATCCTCGACACAATCAAAGTTGAGAAAGGTGTTGACCCGACAAAGAGAGTGTTAGAAAGAGCAAAATTACTCTCTCAACATCAAGCGGTAATGGTGGTACAGAAGTGGGAATGTGTGGTTGGCTCTTTTGAGAAGGATAGTAACGCCTCTCCAACTCCTCAAAGGTATATTCCTCACAACGTAAAGCGTCAACGCAGACTGTTGTAAAAGAAATAATGTGTGAAAAGTAAAAGCGACTCCGGTAACGGGGTCGCTTTTTTTGTGCCCATACTAAAAGCAAACAAAAACGAAAAGCAACTGACACTGTATTTTGTCTGATATACAACATAGTTTAATCAGTTTGGAATATTATTTTTCCAAGAGTATTAAACTTTATTGTATATCTGTTTATTTTATTATCATTTAACTGCCGTGCCTTTAAATTGTTTTGTGGTGGTTGTAATATTTCAGACACCGATAACGTAATTAAGATGTAACCAATTTGATATTATTGTTAAATAACCTAAATCCTACTCCCATGAAAAAGTAATCAGACACAGTATTATATTTCAATTCCTTCTTTCGTAATTGAAGTATAATCAGTCAGTAAGTTCAAACGAAAGCATTTAATTCACCGTTAGTTAACGCATCATACCAAGAAACAAGTCACCCTCGAACAAATAATCGGTAAATAGAATTTCTTATCAATCATTAAACTCATTCATTGGATGCGACACTCCCCAACTTAGCTACATTAACTCAAGCCTAAAGAACCTAAATTTTTAAACCATTCCCCAACCCCAATTCTATGAGATACTCCCCAACTTAACGTCCCTGACTTTATAATTACAATATATATTTCCGATTAATCAAAAAAAATGATAATGGGGGTGCGTTCTTAATACGCTCCCCATTCTTTTTTTTATATCTTTGTAATATTACTCTTACTCATTTCGTAATTTAATCATGGACGACAAACTTATTAAAGCAATCGCTGACGACATTGAACGTCAACCAAAAGAAAATCAAATCGGCACGATTATTATTTCGCACGCAACTTTGGATGAGATTGCTCTTTTAAAAGCTGAATTGGCTCTTAGAAATATTACTGAGGTAGACATCATTACTCCCGAACAGGCTGCAAACAAAGCTAATTTCAAAAAGGAACAAAGTATTCCATTCAAATTAGAACCGATTCTGTTGAATGTTTATCCTTATGTTTCACCTGACAGAATAGGTGAATCAAAAGAAAATAAACGCAACCGAGAGAGGTTTCATTCAAGCAAAAATCGTAAATTTGGTCGGTAATATTTCACTCTTTAATTTCGTAATTGGAATATGGAACGAGTTAAGTTATTTCACGTAAAAGATTTCAGAAACGCAGCTATGAACGCGCTGCTTGGTGAAGCTCCCAATGAATTCAATGAAGATGAATTTACGTTTATGGGAACATTTACTGTTAAAGATAAGAGTGCAGTATATCTTCTAACAAACAATATTGACGAGGAATGGGTATTATCCAACAGAATAGAGCAAATGATTGCAGAAGGTCTTGCTTTGCTTCCTGAAGGACTTAAACAAGCACGTTCAACATCAGCAGGTGATGCCTATGTGGTAGACGGCAAGGCTTATATTTTAATGGGAATTGGATACAAAGAAGTACCGATAAAAAAGTAAAAGCGATGGCAAAAAAGAGTATTGAAGTAAAGATAAATAAAGAAGGGGGTAAAGCAATTAGCGTCGGTATTACTTGCAGACATTGTGATAAACCAATAGTTAAATCTGACTTTTTTGGTATGTTTTGTGAAGATAATTGTGGCAGAGTTGAAGCAATAGAGGCTTATGGAAAGTTAAAAAAAGTATTTCCTTTTCTGTAATATTACTCTCCCCAATTTCGTAATTAAGGTATAAACAGGACAACTATGCCATACCTATCAAAAGAGCGTACCGCACAAATACGTTCACAAATCAAAAAGGAATTTCCAAACTTCAAATTCTCAATTCGTAACGAGAATTATTCTTCCGTCCATATTACAATTTTAGAAGCACCCATTGACTTGGTATGCGGAATGGACAGAAATGGTAATGGACACATTCATGTTAATCACTACTTCATTAAGGAGAATTATGAGAATTTTCCTGAAGCACAAAAAGCACTTTCCCGAATAAATGATATTGCAGGAAAAGGTTGTGGAACAGAGTCGTTTGATGGTGATTACGGATACGTTCCTGACTACTATATTCGTATCAATGTTGGACAATGGGACAAGCCTTTTGTTAAAAGATAAAGTTTGTTTATTTTTGCAATAGTAATATTACAATCAATTAATTCGTAATTGTATTATGGAACTGAACAAGGCAAAAGAGTTAGCAAATAAACTTATTGAAAAGCATGGGTTGACGAACCAACATTATTCATGGCGCTTTGAGTTTGATAACGCACGTCGCCGGTTTGGTCGTTGTAATTATAGAAGTCATGTTATCTCATTATCAAAGCACTTAGTTCAACTTAATAATGAAGATGAAGTTAAAAACACTATTCTTCACGAAATAGCCCACGCATTAGTTGGTCGAGGTCATGGACATGATTCGGTTTGGAAACGGAAGGCGTTGGAAATTGGTTGTGATGGTAATCGTTGCTACAATATCAAAGATGTAAAACAACCAAAAGCAAAATATGAAGCTGTTTGTAATGGTTGTAAACAAGTTATTAAGCGACACCGAGTTTCAAAAAAGCAAATGAGTTGTGGTAAATGTTCAGGTGGTAAATTCAATCCTGAATTTATCCTTGAGTTTAAACTTGTGGCTTAAAGATTGTAATATTACAATCTCCCTTTTCGTAATTAACCTATGAGCGAAGAACAAACACCATTTTACAAAACGGAAGTCGGCAAAGTATTGATGCACGGTATCCATGAGCATAATAGCGCAATTGGTCAAATCAACAATCTTGTTAAGTTTATCGACCACTCCCTAAAAAACAATCTTGATAATAAAGAGGAAATAGAAAAATCTCTTGATATGATATTGGTGGCAAAGAAAAAAGCTGAAGAAAGCATGGACTACATTTATAAACATTTCAGTAGTAAGCACGATAGTAAGTAATATTTCTACCCATAATTTCGTAATTCAATCATGACGATATTCATCATTTCTCAAATCAGGACTCTTGGTAAAACTCATATTTACCAATCCATTGGTTTTAAGCTATCTGAAGCTGAAGCTAAAGCATTTTGCGATGGTGGACATCGTTTCAAAATAAACGATGATTATGTTTGGGAAATTGGTTCAAGTAAAAGCGGAGGGTTGCCCGAATTTATCTATTCAGAGCAAAGTGAACTTGTTGGTGATTGCAGACATTTTTTAACACTAAGCTCAAAAGAAAAAAGAGAAGAAAGCATTTGGGAGAAAACTAAAAACTATCCCAAAATTGGATAAGACATAAAGATTAGGTTTGTTTCATGCATAAGCCCCGTTGGTTAACTCCGACGGGGTTTTGTGCGTTTACACCTGGAGGAAATCGAAGTTTACCTGTGGTTCCACTGGAGCCGGTGCAGGTTTCATATTATTAGAGATATACAACAAAGTTTAATTGGCTTGGAATGTTTATTTTTCCAAAACAAATAAACATTATTGTATATCTTGCAGTTTAATTGTTTAAGTTAAACATGACTGTAATATTTCACAACATAATTTCGTAATTTGAATATGCCTAAAATGACAAAAGCAGACGGTAAGACTTTAGTGGATACCGTAATATTGGAAAAAGTTTGGTTTGACATTCCTGATGAAAAGATACCAAACGAAACACAAAGTTGTTTAGTTCAGCCGATTGTGGCTGACTACATTGAGCGTTTGGAAAACAGAATTAAAGATTTAGAAGGAAAATGAAAAAATACATATCAGTAGATAATAATATAAGGGCAACATTTAAGAGTGTTCTAATAGCTTTGTTTGTGCCATTTTATGGTCCTTATTACATGGGCACTCGTTTCACTTCCATGTATGCTGACACTCGGTTATCGGGCGGTATTGTAGCCATTTTATGTTTTGTCATTCATGTAGTTTTGTTTCAGGTTGTAATATTACAATACGTTATTTCGTAATTACATCATGGACAAAGAACAAGTAAAAGAACGTATTGAGGTTTTCTTAAAAGCTGTTCAAGGGCGTTCTGACAAGCACTTTAAAAATGACCTACCGAACTTACCCCCCTCTATTTATACGGCTGAATACGGTAGCTCTTATTGTAAAATTGTAGAAAATCGTCATGGTGGTGGTCGTACAGTATATTGTTTTATCGACCTTTCAAACGGTGACATTTTAAAAGCCGCTACATGGAAAGCACCCGCAAAAATACCTCGTGGTAATATTTTTAATCACGATATGCTAAAGGGCACAAATCTTTACGGAGCAGATTATATTGTTCGATAATTGTAATATTTCACTTATTAATAACGTAATTGAATCATGGCAAATCAGAAAATCAGAAAAGATATTGAGCGTAGTGGTTTAACCTTAGAGGTTGACGTGTACTACAACAAAGGTGGTATGAACTATTTTACAGGCAGCACTATGCTTCGTGGGTATTACCTGAGCGTAACACCTGTTCAAATCACAAAATATGAAGGTGGACTTAGCAGCCGTTCATTCGTCGGTTTTTCGGGAACTGCCATTTTACTTTCTGAAACAAAACGCTTTTCAGAGAAGGGTTTAAATGAAGCAGTTGAACTTGCTAAAGATAAGGAGGAAAAGTTAATCGCTCACGTCCTTGAGAAAAACAAAGCAATGGTCGATGCGGTTGCAAAAGGCGAAAAGGCTTGGTAATATTACCCACATTCCTAATGTAATTAAAACATGGAAAAGAAAAGAATTTTGGTTGGCGCAGGCGCACTTACTTGGTTTGCTGAAGAACGTCGCTCTGACAGGTATGGTTCAGTTTGGTTATCAAAAGAGAACTCGCTTAGTGAAGTTATTAACAAAAATTCATATTTGAATGTTCTTAAAAGTGTTAAGGGAAAAGGGCGGTTAATTGCCAAAGTTACCGGCACTCGAAAAAGCACACATATTGGTGACCTTCATCATAAAGTATATCCATCTACACCGGAAGTAGGCGAGGAAATTGTATTGGGCAGCGGCACTGTTTTCTATGAAAATAAATACGACATTGACGCAATCGGTTTAAAGCCCGATGACAATCGTAATGAACTTTGGCTTGATATTAAACAATTATATCGTGCCCATGAACAAGACGTGGAACTGTATTTCGAGCCATTGTAATATTACATATCTCCCTTTCGTAATTAATTTATGGCAGAGAAGAAGCAATACAAGCACCCGTTAGCGGTAAGGCATAAAGAGGAAAACGGATTATACACCGAGCATGATGAACATGGTCGCGTTGTTTTCCATGAAGATAATCATGGCTATTTTGCTTTTAAATTCTATGTAAGTGAACCTCATGTTGTCACTCCCTACATGGTACTGCATAAATACTTTTTGCTTTACAACCCGAATTTCAAATTCGCTATGTTGTAATATTTCTCCCTTAAATCTCGTAATTAGAGTATGAAAGCAACAGGTGTAATTCACCCCCTAATCAAATCAACCAATTACCTAAAACATAATGGTATACTCACTTCATATCCTGATATTGTTATCAGAGTAAACGGAAGTGAATATGGCGACTCTGTGTATAGTTTATCATATTTGGATTATGCTATGTACCGAGAATACGGTTTTGAGTGGGATAAGTTGAAAATACCATTTACTGTTATCAACAATTTGAACGGTAAAGAGTATGAGTTTGAATATGATAAAGGCAATCTGGATGTGGCTAATATCTGGGAAACAGAACTTTTCAAAGAATTGAAGCCTCTTTATGAGCAGCGTAGTGAACTTATTTTTGATAAGCAAAAACAAGCAGCTTCGGGGGCTCAACATGAAGCGCGTATAAAAGCTATTATTGAATTTCGTCAAGAAATTGATGCTAAATCATAGTAATGTTTCTCACCTCAATTTCGTAATTAGAGCATGGCAAAGAAAACTAAAACTTGGAAACTCGGTGAAGATTGCAGAGGCGGTATCATCACCGTTGAACTTAAAAAAGACAAAGCAATCATCATTAATAAGGAATGGGATTATGCGGCAGGTTCAAATCGTGGTTCAAATCAAAGTAAAGCAAAAGAACTTGAACATATTGAGGTTGACTTCAACTCTTCAAATCCTGACCGTGTAGCCTCTGATTTTCTCCATAAACTTACTACAAGCTATTATGCAGGACAAGTAATGGAATGGATAGAACAGAATTCAGACTTCAAGAAAAAAATGTTTTGGTAATATGAAAAACAAAGAACTTGCCCTTCATGTAATACAGTAACAATTAAAATTATCAAAAAATAATTGTTTATGGCAAAAAGAAAAAAACTTGAACTTACAGGCTATCAGGAAATTATTCGTGAAGCAACATTGTATAGTGATATTCCTTCATTAGAAAAAATAGAAGACTGTATGCGGGATATAATATTTCACTCTACCCTTGATTGGCAGACTCGTGAAGAATTAAAAAGAGGTGCAATAAAAGCCGTTAAAGTTCTAAAACTTGCAGGAGAGTTGTAATATTACACATTACATTTTCGTAATTAAGGTATGGCACAGAAACTAACAAAAAAAGCATTTATGGCACAGAAACTAACAAAAAAAGCATTTTTGGAAATTGCAGACATTCACATTTTTGGACGTGGTGTTAAATGGTATGGCAAGCAGTTTGTAGTTGCATACAAATGGCAAGAAGTTCGTGATGAGAATGGAAAGTTTATTGACTCAGGTTTCACCTATCTCTTTTATGGATATGGCAAAAAAGCAAATCTAATCAAAGAAGTTTTGCACATTCTTAATACTATGACTGATGATGAAATCAAAAATCTGCCGTATGTAAGATGTATGGCAGAAATGCCACTTTCAACCCACGCACCAAAAGGTTTAGATTGTACTTTTGACCGCGTTCATTACAAAGAGTTGGGAGTGTAATATTACACATTACATTTTCGTAATTGAAGCATGGATTTACTTCCACAAAATATCATTGATACTTTTTATATCCGAATTGAACGGATTTTAATTCAAGGGGTTGATAAAAATCATCCTTCCGTGAAACGTGAAGTGAACAGAATTTTAATTGCTAACGGCAATAAGTTGCCTGACAAAATTAAAAAGTTGTTAGAAGAATAATATTTCACCAATAAATTTCGTAATTAAATCATGGCAGAGCAAATTGAATATCTTGATAATGGCACAATTCTTATTTGTAATGTGCCCGAAGATGAAAATGGTTTTCCTGTTGAGAGAACCATAGCTACTCATCCTTATTCATACGACGCGTTTGTAACGTACCGTGCAGGAAAAGTTGAGGAGTGTAATGGGACTGTTTATTCAGACAGATTATTCAAATGGAACCCCAAAAAGCATAATCGCCTTTGCAAAAAACATTTTGGCAATGAAGGTCAGTATTGGAACACTCGTGAGCCAAAATTAATAGAAGCGTTCTTACAAGATTATGTTGGCGATAAAGAACTAAAACTTATTCTTGTTATGGAAGGAGCAAATCAGTCAAGTGGATTTCCTTATTGGATATTTTGGTACAATACCAAAAACAACGAATAACAACAGTAATATTTCAGTACATACTTACGTAATTGAAGCATGAGCAAAACTAAAATACTTTCACACCATACAGTAAGCGGTTTAAATGAGAAGATTGCTTCAGCTGAAGCTGAAGGATACAAAGTTATCGGTGGTCATCAAGCAGTCAATACACACGCTCAAAATCGTTTTGCGGGTATGCAACACAAAGACACTATCTACGAAGTAGAGTACTCCGTTACCGTTACCAAAGAAAATTAAAATACATTCTGCTGCCTGTTTCCATCAGAAGCCGCTCCCACAAGGGGCGGCTTTTCTGCTTTTATTCACCCGGCGAAAATCGAATTTTGCCACCGTTCCCCCGGCGACTAAACCCATTAAATAAGGATGGGTATACAATAAAGTTTAATGTGTTTGGAATAATATTTTTCCAAAGTGAATAAACATTATTGTATATCATTTAGTATAATTTAGTATATTTGTATCGGAATCTTAACTGTGTAATATTTCACCGCCTTATTTCGTAATTGGAACATGAGTGAATTTACAAAATGGAAAGTGTTATTTAGACTTACTCCGTTGAGTAAGTGGCAACCTGCATATAAGGAGTTGTTTGAGAAAGATATTGCTATGATTAAGGCTGAAGAGTTTGAAAAGAATTGGGACACACCATTATATAAAAACGAAAGTTTGGTTGTAATAATTGTTCCTTATATGTAATATCCCACCATTCAATTTCGTAATTCAGCTATAAAAGCAAATGGAAATGGAAAAGAAAATTGTCTTATTTAAGAATTGGAGAATTAAAACCGCTTGGGTTGTTATGCCTCCACAGGATAGCCATAACACAGATGAATACAAACAGTATCCAAATTTTAAAACCCTCAAAGAAGCTGATGCTTACTGTAAAGAGAATAACTTTAAGGTCATTTCAATAACACCCGTTAGTTATGAATTAAGGAACAAAATTCTTTCTGTTTATCTTGGTGAGTACAAAGATGCAACCTACTCTTATGTAAATAGCATAAAGAGAGCAGGTGAACTCCTTTTTGAAGATTATGGGGTAGAACTGTAATATCACACCCATCAATTTCGTAATTAAGATATGAGCAAAAAACCTAAATTTGCTATTCAACACAAGACGTTAAAAACGTATCCATACATGGATGAAGGTGGTGATTTTTTAACTGATGGAACTGAACTTCCAATTCCTTCTTTCGCCACAAGAGCAGCAGCTCAAGAGATTTTGGATATGTCTGAGTCGTTCTTTGATGATGATAAAGAGTATCCTGCTTCAGAATTTGAAGTGGTTGAACTGTAATATTGCTGCACTCAATTTCGTAATTCAATCTTGGAACAACAACAAACACAAGGAATAAAATACCGAGCAGAAGTTGCAGGTATCGGTGAAAATATTTGGTCGAAGAATGGCGTTGAGTATGACACACCTGAAGAGGCGAAAAAATGGCTGGATAATTTATCTGACCGTTGGTTTGGTTATGACTTGAGTAGAGTTGTTTCAACAACCACTCCTCTTAGAGAAGTTGTGAATATGGATGAGAAAGAAACCTTTTATCAAAATTACAGACAAAAATGAGCGAATACGGATTTTGCCCAACAGGTGGAATGGATGGTATCAGAGTCAGTGATTCTGAATTGTCAGACCTTTCTGATGCAATGAAAACAAATTACCTTGACAGGTATATTAATCTCCCCGAACTTTCTATTGAAGAGCAGGTTGAAGCAATTAAGGATTGTAAAGACCACGACGAAACGGAATACTTTGAACGCGACAACGGTTCTCATGGTTGGTGTTGTAAAAAATGTGGCACAACTGTTCAATGGGGTTGAAGTAATATTTCTCCCCAACTTTCCGTAATTCAATCCATACAAAGCAATATGATTTTAGTCGTCTTAAAAGTTAATGACAAACCCAAAGGCTTATTTACACAAACAGAATACACTCAGTATTCAGGTAAGATTTGGTGGAATAGTACTGAGTTGGTTCAGGTCAATCAAGAGGATTATTTATCCGGTAAAATAACCGTGTCGAATTATAATAATTTTCGTCAGTAATATTTCTCTCAATTTTTTCGTAATTATACTATGAAACTAAAAGCCAAACGGACGATTAAACTCCTGGAAGACATTTTTAAAAAGGATGACATCGTAACCTTAGAAATAAAAAAGAGTACGGAAGATAAACTTATTCACCCCACTCTTTATGCAAGAAAATGGAATGGTGATGTACTATTACTGTCTTCCGACCGTGTGGTAGATAAAAACAAGCTCCCTGAAGGTGTTTTTAAATTCTGTGATGCTTATATCTCCCCAAAAGGTAACTATGAAGGATATACAATCATTACCCAAGATGGCAAAAGATACAACGATTCAATGATTGCAGGTATGATTGGTCATAAGCCTCTGTCTTACCTTTTTGAAAAAGTTAAGTAATATTACAATCATCACTTTCGTAATTAAACCATGACACAAACTTGCCCAAACTGCGGCTATAAATCTGAAGGTTATATGCCTCCTTATATGCAGCCACGAGAGAAAATTAAACCAACAGAACTTATGTTCATGGTCAATGGTGTTCCAACCAAACTTTGGGTTATTCCAAGTGATGACGCTTTTTTTGAAATAACATCAGGAAGATATAGTGGAAATTTAGTTCACCGATTTGACCTTGTTAAATCAAATTAAGGATTGTAATATTACTCATCTCCCTTACGTAATTAAGACATGAAGCAAGATAATCAACCTAAAATATTTGGACAAGTTATCAATGGTTTTGTTGGTAGAGAATTGGTGGTCGCCCATGTTTATTTTGGAATGGATGCCGGACTATCTAATTATCTTTATCGTGGTAAAAGATATTCAGGAACTGTGCAATTTTCTTGCATAAATCACACTAAGGATATTTTGTAATATTACTCATCTCCCTTTCGTAATTATACCATGAACTTAATCGAACTAAAAAACGAACTTCCAAAAGTTGGTGTGCAAATGATTGTTGATGAATGTGAAGCCGACAATTTGCAAATTGCATTGCGTGATTTTCCTGATGACGAGCCTTCAATTAGAACTCGCCAATGTGCAAAGTTAATAACCAATTACGTTCGTCAATTACACCCTGACGTAAAAGTTGAGCAAGATGAGTGTGATGAGTGGATAAACATCACCTTTACTAATAAGTAATATTACTCATCTCCCTAACGTAATTAATTCATGGAAAAATTATTTAATATTCAACATAATATTGGTCGTGTAAAATATGTTTTAAATTTTCATGACGGTATTCAAACACACAAAGATGGAAGTCCTTTTTGGGGCATTTTTACTTTTTCTAACAAAAAGTTGTTGAACAACAAAATCAAACAACTTAAAAAAGAAGGATATCGAGAAGTATAATACTCAAAGTAATATTTTCCATTTCCATTTCGTAATTAAAACATGAAAAGATATAGTGTAAGCAATACCTTATTGAAGGTTCGAATTGATGTTGATTGGGCTGAAGCCGATGTGGACATGGTTTTGGCTGAAGTTTCAAGAATGGTTCCTTTCACTCACAGCGTAAAAGGCTCCCAAACACCAAAAGCTGAGTCAGTTGACAGGTTTCTTAAAGCTGTATTTGAGGAATTTAAATCAGACCCATACAAAGATACGGAGTGGCAAAAGAAAGGAGTTCAGCACAAAAAGGCTTACGGATTGATGCAAGGTTGTTGCAGCATTGAATTTGAAATCAACCTGCTGCGCTGCCCAATTGAGCAATTACCTGCAATGATTAACGAGATTCAGAAAGTAGTTTCTAAGTTGGTTTCAAAGCACGTTCGTTATTATAAGAGTAACACCACGAAGAGTTCAGGTATCGGTTTGGCGTTAGTTGGATAATCGCCTTGCCGGTGCTTGTAATATTTCATTTCCAAGTTTCGTAATTGGAGCAAATCCAACAAATATGAAATTAGAAAAAGAATTAATTTACAATCAGCCTAATGTTGATATAGACATTGGCTTTCATGAGGCGATAAAAATCGCTGACGAAAATTTAAAGCTCTTGCGTAATTTGGATAAAAATGCGCAAGCTAAATACCCGATATTGGGTGGATGCTTTTCAACTTCCGTCGCTGACGGTAAAGTGTTCTATCAAGTAGTAGAAGTATCAAAAGCCCGTGCTACCGTTCGCTTATGCAACGGAATTTGTCTTGACGAGTACGTCGATGATATTTTGGGTTACGAAAGTACAATCTCCCTTTCTAAAGCAACAGAACTTGTTGAAAGAGAACGTGCTTTGCTAAAACTGTTTGGAGGTGCAAAATGAGTTGCTTCACATTTGTAGCTTCCGAGAAAAATGGCTCAGGCTCTTACACTGAAAGTTATCAAGTCAACTCCAAAGATGGTTTAAAGCAATTTTGGGAATCATTTTCTCAGCGTTGTGATAAAATATTTGGCAGGTGGTTCTACCAAGTCTTAGAAGAAGATGGGGAAGAAATCTCTGATGAAGTGCGCTTATGGTTCAGTGAATTAGAAATTGAAATAGAGGAGTAATATTCCACCACATAATTTCGTAATTAAAGTCTAACCAATAAATCCTATTCAATGTTCAAAAATCAAACAACAGTTAGTTGGTCGGCGGCAGAACACGCCGAGTACGAGTTTCACTTTACGAATCGTTAGTACACCACTAACATAACACAAACAAAAGCCCTCAGTCGTTAATTCGACTGGGGGCTTTTTGCATTTCTCCCAGACCAGACTATAATGCCGCCAGTTCCCAAGTTTACAAAATTGGCTTGGTATACAATAAAGTTTAATCGGTTTGGAAAAAAATTATTCCAAGATAAATAAACTTTGTTGTATATTGGTATTTAAATTATGTATATAGAATATAATCCATTGTAATATTTCTATTTACATTGTAATATTACTGATATCAATTTCGTAATTACAATCGGAACTAAAACAAAGAACAATGATTACTTACTATCTGACAAAAGTCAAGATTCGCGATGGTGAACGCGAATATGAGTCCTTCATGACTCACCAAATTAAAACCAATAAACCCTTAACAGACGCTCAATTAAATGAGTTGGGCGAAGCTAATGCAAAGGATTTTTATGGTAACTTCACCGAGCAAGACGATGACAGGTATTTTTTCGATGGCGGTACAGTTTACACAACAGCAGGTGTAACACAACGGATGACCAAAGAAGAATATGAAGTTGTAAGGAAGTTTCTTATGGTGTAATATTACTATACCCCATTTCGTAATTAAGACATAAACAAAGAACAAACATGAAGCAAGTAAAAGCGTTTATCTTCCGAGATAATAATAATTGTTTAACAGTCATTATGGAAGACGGTGGTGTTGCAAGTGCATATAAGCCTGACTCAAATTACCGAACTGACTATTATCAAAGCAGAATTACCACAGAAACAACTCTGGATGGTATCTGGGATGAACTTGCAGAAGGCAAAATGTATGGCAAGTCTTGGGATGGTTCTGAAGCTGAACTGATTTCTGAAGCTAACGAAACACTTGTGGACGATATGATTGGGTGGCTATATGTTTCAACAGAAGAGGTGGAATTTGTGGAGGTGGAAATGGGCGAACTTACAGAAGAAACATTTGAACAGGTAAAACAACAATTAATTTTTGAATAAGACATGGAAAAAATCACAGTTAATACTTCTGCTCGTGAAAACAGAGTAAAAGAAATGGCTAATGAGTGTTTAGAGTCAATTAAGCAAAACGCTTTAAAAGGAAACTCTATTACTGAATTGTATATTGAGAAAGAAATTGCATCGGAAGTTCGCAAAGAAATTGAACGACGGTTGGATGAAAGCAAAACTTCTTATGAATTCTTGGTGGTTTATCATGACGTAAACCAATATACCGGCAAACCACAATCGTTCACAGGTAAAACTATCGGTAATGAAAGATATTACAAGATAAAAATTTACCCTCTAAGGTAAATAAGATATGGCAGAAGATAAAGTAAAATACCACAACTTTAGTTTTGGATACGAGTTTCTCCCCAAATTAAAAGGCTCTTTATATGCCTTTCAGATGACGGAAGAAAATGGAATGGTAACACTCCTTGTTGTTTCCACCTCTTTATCTGAACTTGATGATGAACAGGTAATCAATGAAGAATTTTTTTATCCAAACCGTGACCAAGCGGCTGAAGATTTACAACAGGCAACAATTGAGTATCAAATTGAATTTGAAGCAATATAATGGGTAACATACATAAGGCAATACAAAAGTTGTTTCCACGCTATTGGGTGGGTAGTAATGATGAACCTATAAAAGACTCTATTCACTGCCATGACAGAATGATTGAAGGAGTTTTGGTTCGACTTCGTTTCTGTTCACCATCTCACAAAGGAGATACTTCAGGTGTTTTATTCTATCCTGTTACCCCTGCACAAAAACAGGAGTTGGAAGATATTGAAAAAAGGTACAAAGAAGAACAAATACGCCGCGCCAATATAATTAAGGAAGTTCAGGAAGCTCAGCTGGAGTTGGATAGAAGGCGTTATTCTTATATGTAATATTACTCTCCCTAATTTCGTAATTGAAGCATGGCAAACACAAAGGTATCCTACCAATATCGCGACGCGATTAACTACAAGACCAGCACAGAAATGGTTTTGGAAGGTGAACTAACCCCAAATCAAATTCAGCAAATTAACGATAAAACTGATAATGGAGGCTTTATTCCAAGTCAGGTTGGTTTGGTTGATTTACAGGAAGTGTTACAAGATTATGATTCCCAAGATTGGGGCGATGACCACCCGTTTCACGAGGACATTGTTTTTACAACAACCACAGAGGAAGCAAACCATACAATAACCGCACAAGAGTTGTATGAGAACTTTATGGCTGTTACTTCATGGAATGAAAATATGGAGGTTGGTCACATTTTAGGCGACCATGCTACTCCAAACATGGAGTGCGAGGATTGCGGTCGTGAATATGTGAAAGAAAATCATGGTGACGGCAATCAATGCCCAAGCTGTAACTCTACCAATGTAAAAGAATTGGTAAAGGAGCAGGATGAAGTGTAATATTAACGTTAAAGCATTGGTGTCTGTTTGGGCATCAATGCACAAAAGCTCAAATTAATAACAAAAAGTAAAATATATGCAAAAAGTTGAAACAACAACGTCAAGCCCAAATAGCACCAATGCAGTGTTAGGTGCAGTTATTTTGGATGAACGTGAAAAAGATATTCAAATACTGTGCAATGCTGTCTTAAATGTAAGTATAGTAAATACAGGAGATAGTGGAAGTGGTGGGATGTGTCCGTTTTGTTACAAAGATTGTAGATGGGATGCAGATGATGTAAGTGATATTGAACACGAAAGCCATTGTGCGGTTTTGATAGCAAAGGACTTGTCCACAGGGTTGCTATAATTGCACCTAACATCTCCCTTTACGTAATTAAAGCATGAACAAGATAAGCAAACAGTTGCAGGACTTAAACGACTCTATTCTGAAGGTAAAAAATGACCTAAAGGAAAAGATTGAGTCGCTCCCCATTAATCCGAACGCAAAACAATTACCGGGAGGAGCCTTAGTTATTTCATCTGCCGCTATCTTTGGTGACAAGAACATGAATATGTCGCCACAGCATTACGATTACAAAAACCAATATAAACGCCTCAGCTCGGTGATTGATTCAACAGCTCCGAATCAGGTATTCGACAGGTTAAAAAAGATAATGGATGATGGTTTTATACAAGAGAAAGGTTATAAGTTTACTTTTCACCCTGATGTTATCAAAGCAGTCCGTGAAGTAATATCTCAAAACTAAAAAGTGATGAGCACACAGTTTGCAGACATACAAAATTGGAAAGAGTTTAAGGAACAGATAGGACTTGAACTTGCCAAAGAAGTAAACAAGAAATTACGGATAGATGTTCAAAATAACGGCGCAGAACCTTTGAAGGTTATTTATTATTCACTTGAAGGTATGTGTTTTTTTGAACTTGTTGAAGTACTTCAAAATACTGCCATTTATAAATTCACCTCGACAGGTGCGTAATATTTCAATCATTTATTTCGTAATTAAATCATGACAACAAAATATAAATCAAGACACGACATTGACGTTGCTGAACAAAAGAAACTTGTTCGTAAGAATTTAAAAAAGATTAAGGTTCTTATGGACAAAGTTGAAACTTTATTCAATGAATTACCAAGCCAAGTTCAAAATGACATTTTGCAAGTTCATGAAGCAGATGCCTCTCTTAACCATTGTATTCGTTGGGGAGTTCAAGCATCAGAGGAGTTGTTGGATAAAAAGAACTTCAAAACTATAACAAACAATCTGTAACAAATTAACTATTATGAGAGAACTGATTGAGATATTTCTTTACCGCATCTATAACCGAATAGGAATAGATAAACCGGAGAATCACGAACAGATTCTTGATTTTATTGAAGATGATGTTAGAGCATCTGCTGACCCACAAGTCTGGCATTCTGGTGATGTGGAAATTGCCTTTCGTAGATTTCTTGAATCAAAATCATAAGATTTGTAATATTCCATATCTCCCTTTCGTAATTGAATTAAATAACAAAAACGTACATACATCATGGTACTTAATACAAAAATAACAAAAGAAGATATTTTGCAGGTTGCAAAAAGTATCAACATGAAAGAACCGTCTGAAAAGGTTATTCAGGAAATTATTAAAGAATATCCGGCAGAAGAAAGAAATGACCCAACAGCAACATGGGACTTGGTTATAGAAAACCAGCTTTACAAAAAGTTGGACGAAGCTGAATCTGAAGAAGAATAAAATCTGTAACAAATTCACTCTCCCTTTCGTAATTCAATCATGGAAAAATTTGAAATAGCTACATTTAACAGCTTCAAAGAAAACGCTGAAGTTGTTGAGAGTGATTTAAATATAGAAACTGCTCTTAAAAATGCTAAGGCGCTGTTTAAAACAGGAAAGCATTTCGGTGTTCAAGTTATTAGTCAAGACCCAAATTCTTTAAAGCCAATAAAGTGGATTAAGACCAAAAACGTAACTGTTGTTTGTAATAAATAAACTCTACCTTTCGTAATTGTAGCATGGTAAAGAAAAAAGAGTTTACGGAAAATCAAAAGAATCGGCTTGCTGAACCAGGATATTATATTGAATATTGCGGCTTACCCAATCCTGAACCGACAGAGTTTTCTGTTATATACATAGGCAAAAACATTTGCCGTTATATTCATTTTGGATGGGGCACAGAATGGCATACTTTAACTTGGACGTGCGCTCCCACTAAAAAGAAAATAGAATCTGACAAAGATATTAAAAACAATAAAAAAGATATTTTTGAGAGGTATATTTATTTTCCCACCCATGAAGAATTGTTAAAATTCAAAAACATTCATTTAAAACCCGGTGCTTTAATTCCTGCTGAGGAAAAATAAAACCTGTAATATTTCCACTCTCCCTTTCGTAATTGAGGTATGAAAAAATTTATAGTTACATTTGCATTTACCGATGATGATGGCGAATATGTGGTTACTAAAAGTAAACCTATTTCCGCAGAAAACGAACAAGAAGCAGGTGCAAAACTTGTTGACCAATTTGAAACATTAGAAGGAATTTCGTGCGACGTTCTTTCAGCCAAAGAGGTAAAGTAATATTTCAAATCACTATTTCATAATTAAGACATGACAGCAATCAAGGACAAAAACGGCAAAGAAATTACGCTTGGAGCAAACATTAAAGTTTATCTCGGCGATAAAATAATAGATGGAGTGGTTGGTAAAATCATTCCTCAAAAATCAAAACCTATATTCATAGGTGGTGAGGTTCGTGGTGTATCCTCACACAAAGCTATGATTGAACTTCAAGGCTCACCTTTGAGAGTTGCTCCTTCTGTGATAGAGGTGGTGTAATATTACACATTAAAATTTCGTAATTCAATCATGGACGTACTAACTTGCCCTTCAGAAGAAGGTGTTTTTGAAACGGGTTGCAATACTGAAGATGGTAATACACTCGTTTTGTTTACTGATAACACCGAAAGACTTCGTAAAAAAATACTTGATTTATTTGAAGCTACTTTCAAATGGGGCGGTCGTAACGTAACAAAAGTCCATTATGGATACTTCACCCGTTCAACCTCATACTACACGCAGCCAAGAATATGGGCAAAGGAAGGTCTTCCAAAAAATTTGAGGTATAGCTTTCTTGAAAATGGTGTGTTTGTAATGAATATGATTTCGGGCTACATGAATGGTTCAATCAACCGAATCTTAGAACAAGCCATTGACAGGTATAATCGTGAGTGTCCTGACGAGAAGATTGTTTTATCCAAAGATTTAGCAACAGACTTTCATTTTTATTACCTCCGTGATTTCCAACGGTGGTTAAATGATTACAAGCGGTACTAATATCTATTGTAATATTACCCATCCTAATTTCGTAATTAAGGCATAAACAAAGAGAAGATGTCAGCATTTGGTAATCGTGAACTTATATTAAACAAAAACGAACTACCCATTGTAAATGGAAGGCGTATAAATTCAATTTATGCGTGCATGGAAACGGCGTATCGAACCGACCAAATCTTGCACGATTGTTACAACGATAAGCCCGACTATTATCACCTCATTACTGATGACAGTAATTATGATAAAGATGGCAATTGGGGTAAAATGTCTAATATAAAAACCAAAACTCTTCCAAAAGAACTTGCTGAACTCATTGGTTATGTTGAGGTAAGAGGTAAGCGAAATTTGGTTACTTATATCAGTTTTAGAACAAGTGATTCTGGTCACGGTGGTTTTATTGATGATACCATTTATTTCGGCAAATCATTTTCATATTACAGAATGAAAAGACCTCAGTGGGGTGAGAATTCTGTATTCAAAGGCGATGATTTTGAAAAGAAAATTTTAGCTGTACTGGGAAATAAATTTACCGTTGAGGAAGCTCCTGAATGGTTTGATAAAGAATATCCACATACACCAATACGTCGTATAGGTACTTGTTGGTATCCTGATTATAAACTTGAAGGTTGGAGACGCTCATATGATATGCCGTATGTAACAAATGAATACGGTAAACTCGACCATATCAGAGTTTATTATGCCCCTTATCATGCGCACATTTACCTTAGAAGGGTAACTGAAAAAATAGAAGTTGGCGAGGAAGGATTAATTGATGTTTCATTCAGTCGTGATTATGATAGGAGTCGATGCTTCTGTTGTATATCGGGTTGGAACGATTCCAAAGAAGAAGACCCTAATGGTATTATTCGCTTTAAAATTCTTGAATTTGATAAAAATTGGGGGTGGAAAGTTGCTGCTATGATTGGTGATAAACAACAATGGACAAGAACAATTAATGGTGGCTTCTATAAAATTCAGAAAATATCTTACATTGATAAGTAATATAACGACACTCGATTACGTAATTAGAGTAAAGTAAGTCATTCCTGCACGAAAAGTGTCCTGTGCCGGTCTTCCGGAACTATTCCGGTCATTATTAATCCGCCTGCTGCACGATATCAGTTTGACTTACTGCTTGCAAGCAACAACCCCTGAATGAGGCTAATTCAGGGGCTTGTTTTTTTAAGACAATTATTGTAATATTACTCATCTCCCTTTCGTAATTGAATCATGAACAAGGCAGAACAAAAATTGAAACCAATTAAACGATGGAAAGAGTTTTATGCTCTTCTCCCAAAGAAGTTTCAAACAAACTTTAATGAAAAGTGTTATCGCAAGATTTTTTCACTTGCTCGTCGTAACTCTTGTGATATTGAATCAAATAAAGTTATATACCGAATACATAAAACTGAAGGTGATTTTATTTTTTCTTACACAAGCACTCATTTAACAGAAAACTCTCGCTTTACCAAAATACCATTTAAAATCTCTCTGAGCAGTGTAAAGTGTATTAGCACTGGCTACGAATTTTCAATGAGTGAAAACATTGAAGTGGTTATTGACTCCGATGGTAAATACAATTTAATCAAAGGACGTTTCAATAGAAGTTCATTATTTGGACTTAAAAACATTGTAAAAGTTGGTACTAAAGATGAAATTGAAAGAGATTACTACAATAACAAAGAATGTCGTGAAAAAATAGATTACAAACACGCGGGTTCATACTCTATATATTTGGTAACTAAAGATTATTTGTGGTATAAGAAAGGTCAAATCATTGATGAGTTTTATCAACATAAAAGAAGTAATTATCATGACCGTTCTCCACTTGACTTATTTGACGGTGGACACTACCATTCGGTTTATAAAGTTGGTGGAATAGAGAGTATTGCTTGTGATTTAAATAAGGTCACGCTTTCTCAATTAGAAGCTATTAACACCAAACCATTTAGTTGTTATAAACAAAAATTCGGTTGTCAACGTGGTTGTCAAACATACTGTTATGCAGACAGTTCTAATCAAGCTGATGTTAAACGTAAAGCATATTACATATCAATATATAAAAGATTAAATCTTGGAGAAGTGTTGTAATATTTATCTGTACAATTTCGTAATTGAAATATGACAAACAACAAAGATAAACTAAATGCAGTCTCGATTGTAAACCGTATCCTGCCTTCCAACATAGATGTTGTCTCTGTACTACTAAACCAAGGACGCTATGCTGAAGCTGAAGCCAAGGTAACCGAAATTCAAACTGAATTAAGAAAACTTCAAAAGCATATTCGTAATCTGAAATAAAATATCTCTTCTCTCTCTGCTTGCACGACCCTCGAACGAAAAGTTCGGGGGTTTCGTGTTTTATACCCAATCACAAAAATCAAATTACCGGCAATTATCACTTTGGACCAAACTTCCAAATTTAGGCTGATATACAACATAGTTTAATCAGTTTGGAATCCAAGATAATTAAACTTTATTGTATATCTTTATTAAATATATTTTCACTAAAAAACTTTTAAATAACTTTGTAATATTACAATGACTTATTTCGTAATTATATTCGGAACTAAAAATATACAACAATGAAAACCATTAACTACAAAGGTAAAGAATACCTAATGCGCACATTCCTTACTCGATTTGAAGATGAACCAAGCGATGCACAACCTCATCTAATAAATGTTTCTGTCGAAAGTCTTTCACAGGCAATAAGAGAAGATGTTGGAGAAAATTTCGATAACTTAGAACAGTATCCTGAAGCCCATAAAGTTGACTCTCATATTTACTTCTATGTTGAAGATGATGTAATCAATAAGTCTGCTGAAGAGGTGGTCATTAACGTCGATGAAATGGTTTTAGTCGAAGAAGTTTTGTAATATTACACCAACCAATTTCGTAATTATACTATGGCAAAACAACAAACCAAACATGAAGCTCCAATGTTTATTGACTGTCCACATTGCGGCGGTGCAGCATCAAGAGTAGATGATATGACAGGTAAGCCCGTTGAGCCACTCACGTACTTTTGTGAAGAGTGTGACCAAGATGTTGAACCTAAAATATAAAAAAGATGACTGACCAACAACGTGAATTGCTAAGTAAGGCAATGGATTTAAAAATAGAGTGGAGAGATGCTTATAACTTAGCTAACCAAAAAAAAGCTGAGTATGATGCTGTGATGGAAGATTTGGAACGTAGTATGGGCAAAAATGAATTTGATAAGTTTATGACAATGGGCAGACGAATGTTTGCACCAAAAGAAGATTGATATTGCAGGAGAGAGTTGGAAGCGAGTCGGCATAAAACGTCCATCCCTGAGAGTACACCAGGTTCATGCGTAAGTCCCCAAGACTTATCTCTCCTGCTTTGTAATATTTCTCCATTTAATTTCGTAATTTTGGTATAATCTAATTAAAAGGATATTATTTATACCAAAGAAACAATCAATGAAAAACACTGAGAAAGACCGTTTAAAATACCTTGCCTCATATAACTCCCGTGCTAACCAAAACATTCTTTTTGAAGAGTTTATAAGCAAAGAGGGGCAGAAAAGATATAGTCAGCGTTTATTTGAAATGGATGCTTTAGCGGAGGAAAACACAAGCGGACTTGAGGAAAATGACAATCAAGCAGCAAATGATACCCAACTCGCAAATGATACCGACGAGGTTCCATCTCCCATAGAGCAGATTGAAGCCGGTAATTTTGAGAAGAATAATACCGAAAACTTCAAGAAATCAATCTATAAAAGCTCCCGAAATGAATTTCTTACCCCATATTCAGACGATGATTTTGCATCAATGGATACCTATAAGGTAATAGGTTACAACATTGGATTTGCTATAAAAAGTGATGGCGACATTGTTTCTGTCCATAACAATTCTGGATATTCTGGTATTGGGATACCATTAATGAAAGCTGCCATAAAATTGGGCGGTAAAAAACTTGACCACTTTGATGGTTTCCTGACAGGTTTTTATAAGAAATTGGGTTTTAAAGTTGTTGGCTCTGAGGCTTGGAATGATGACTATGCACCATCTTCATGGAAATACACCCCAATCAATCCATTTGACCCCAACACCTCAGCTTATGCTGAAGTATTGAATAAATATAAAAATAACTTAGACCAACTGCCAAACAATTTAAAGGCGGTAATCGAAAGGTATAAACAAGGTAAGCCGGATATTATTTATCGTGCATTGTGACATGAAATATCGAGTGTAATATTACTAATCTCCCTTTCGTAATTGGAGTATGTTTAATTCAGTTGTAATCAACATTCCACATTCCTCAATGCTTATTCCTGATTACAGGGAATATACTGATATTGGATTGTTGTATCGCAATATGCTATTACTGACTGACCATTATACAGATGAATTGTTTTCAGTAAAAAAAGAAAACTGCACCCCTATTATTTTCAACATAAACAGATTTTACTGTGATGTTGAAAGGTTTTTTAATGATGCTGATGAAATAATGAGTAAATACGGTCACGGGGTAGCATACACCAAAACTTGTGATGGAATGATTTTGCGTCCTTCTCCCCAAATGGATAAGGTTAAGCGGCTATATGATAATTACCATGCTTCTGTATTATCTACAATTAATCAGTCCGTAGAAAAGTTTGGAAACTGTTTATTATTAGATGCACATAGTTTTCCTTCAGTTCCGTTACCGATGGATTTAAACCAAGATGCAAACAGACCTGATTTTTGTATTGGATTTAACCAAGATGGTTCAAAACCTTCTGACGAATCACTAACCCTTATCAAAGATTATTTAACGACAAACGGGTTTAGTGTGTCATTCAACAATCCATACGCAGGTTCAATCTTTTATCCCGAACTAAAAGACTCAAATGTTAAAAACGTAATGATTGAGGTCAACAGAAAATTGTATATGGATGAAAAAACGTATTTTAAAAATTCCAATTTTAATACAATTAAAACCCATATCAGCAATTTAATTAAACTGCTGTCATTGTAATATTTCTATTCTCCATTTCGTAATTAAAACATAAAACAATAAATCCTAAATTTCATTAAAACATAAATCATGAAACCAAAAAAGATAAACTGGGAAAAGGACGCTTTTTTAGAAGATAAGGTAAATGGTAATATTGGTAAAACCATTTTTTTTGACATTCAAAAAGTGGGTGTTAGAAAACCAAAGTATTGCCTGAAATCATTTCCGATATGCTCTATCCATTTTACTCGTGCAAACAACCCAAAGAAATTGGGTGAATTTGACTCAGTTGAAATTGCTAAAGAAAAGGCACAAAAATACTTCGATGAATTTGTCAGTCTTTTGGTTGAGTAATATTTCACTATTCAATTTCGTAATTAAGATATGAGAAATTCAAAAACTGTATTCATAGTTATCTTAAACGCCTTATGTGGACCACAGCCGGTATTCCGGAATGGATATGGTGTACTTGAAACCTTTGAAACAAAAGACAAAGCAAACGAAGCCATTTCAGAAGATTTGGAAGATATTCGTGAGGCTGTTGAAATGGGTGAAATGAGTGATGAATATGATGATGATGATTATGGAGTGGCTGAAGGTCAGCTCGATGGAACACAACTTACCTATGAGTATAAAGGTAAAAAATACCAAATGGATTTATCTGACGAAGATGCAGTAGAGTTGTAATATTACTCTCCCTAATTTCGTAATTGAGATGAATCAGGTTCAATATTAATTGTTAAAATCTAAAAAATGAAACAAGAGCCAAAAATCAAAAACATATACGTATCTGCTAAATGTAGCGATAATTGTTTTGTTAGTATTACAGACGAGAATGGTGATGAACTTACTCCACCTAAGTTTGATTATGTCCCTAAATTTTTGGATGTAACTGAACCCGAAGATAGTGGTTGCGGAGATTATGTAATTTTAAACATTGATTTTGAAACAGGTAAGATTAAAAACTGGAACAAATATAAAAAGTTCGTAAAAGAATATGTTGAAAACGGTGGCAAAATTTTTAACACTTAAAAACAAAAAATCATGCAAGTTGTTGTAGACAAAAAAAATAACAATCTCCTCGATATAAAAGGATTGACAAAAGGCAAAGTTATTGCTTTATATCACGTTTTGTGTAATGAGGAAGATAATAACCCACGAATGAGTGTGGTTGCAAAAGATGTGTTAAACACGCTTCGCCTTGAAAAAGAAAAATTCCTCTAACCAAACAAACCCCAAATTCCCATGACAAAGAATGAATTCACATTCCGCACCAATGCCAATCGCGCACTGCGTCGCTTGAGAAAAACAAATCCGGAAGTTGCTAAGACAACTGTTATTGAACCAGTAAGTGAGCGTTGCTTCAGATTGAAAAATACCGCTGAAGAAACTGCGACGGTTTCAATTGAAGAAAGTGCTTCGACTCCGGTAATTGAAAATTCTAATGAGAGTGTAATTTAATATTACACTCTCCCCTTACGTAATTAAAACATGATAACTACTTTTGAATTTTATTCTTCCGGCAAAAAACGTCCGGGAGGTTACTCTGGAATGACTGTATTTACAGGTGAAACATCTAATGGAATAAGTATTGAATTTTGTTTTGCTGGAGTGGCAGCAGTTGCAGCTCAACATTATAAATTGGCTATTGTTCATTTGCAACTATTTGAACATATCAGATTTGAATACGTTGCTTATAGCGATAGTTTTATTTATGAAAAAATTAAAGCAATTTACGAAAGCAACTTAAAAGACAAGCAGAAAGCAAATAAGTTATACAAACTAATAATCAGCGTAATTGATTTTAGTAAAGTCAATATTATTGATATATTAAAAGAGTGTTATAATACCGGCATTAATCAAGGCATGAAACTCAAACAACAAGAGTTAATAAATGTTCTTGGACTGTAATATTACACTCTCCCTTTTCGTAATTAGAGTATAATTTTAAAATCCCAAATACAATGAAAGTAGAGAAAAAAGAGAAATCAAACACAGTATTGGTAAAAGTATCAGACAACAATGTAGATATTGTAACCTGCAACTTTGCCATCATTCCAATTACCGAAGGTTTAAAAAAACAGGTTTTGTTTATGAAACAAAACTTGGAATTATTAAACACTCAGGCTAAAAAAGAAAATGTAGAACCCCTTTACAAGTTAACGTCTTTTTACACACTTCCCACATTTCTTTCTGAGGAAGAAGATGAGCCTGAAATCTGTTCTGATGAATTGGTGCAAGAAATGATGCACTTGTTAAACACAAAAGACAGACCTGATTACGTTTTTGTTAACGATGATTTTTTGGAAGAAAATAAAAAAGAAATCGTAAGAACGATTGATGATGCAACTCAGCTTGTTGTAACAAATGACTCCTTTCATTTTGTGGCATACATCAAAGGTACTAATGTTAGAATGTTCTGTCACAGTATTCTTATTAAGGATATTTTGTAATATTACACTCTCCTATTTCGTAATTAAGTCATGGAAGAAAAAAGAATAACAGTATATAACGCTTGGTTTAATGATGTACCAGGTTACACCTCACCCGGCTCATTTCAAAAAGCTCTTTTTCAAGCATATAAAATTGCTGATAAAGAGAATAAAACCCGTTTAGAACGAGGATTTCCGGCATTGTTTGTAACAAAAACAGTAACTCCACCAAATGAGTAAACACGAACCACGAAATCGCGAAGAAGCCTTTGCTTATCAGTTGCAAGATGATGTGAAACTGCTGGTAAGTTTAGGCGCATTAAACGATAAAATGTCGTATGAACTGCATCTTCAAACTATTGAAATGCGAATTCAAACCTACCGAGATTTACGCGGTATGATTCCTCAACCTGATGGTTTTCAAAAGATTACTGTAAAGAAAGCTGAACAAGGATTCCAAATTGTTGATGGACTATTACGCTACAAAGCACTACTTAAAATTTATCCGGACATGTCCACTCAACGTATGATAGAACTTGGCTGGATAAAAGAAGTAGAATAATTCTATTTTTTTTAATAAATTTACAGTTTAGAATACCCCCCTCTAAAAAAACCTATGGCAAACAACTATCAACCAAATGTTCATTCCGGTCATGTGAATGAAGTAATGATGGCTCGTATGAGAAAGCAAATCAACTCCAATAATGACCACACAGGACTTGTTCAGCAATTTGATGCTGAAGGTAATGTTGTCCGAGATTATAAAAAAGAACTTGAAGTTTATCACCAAGATGAAATCAACAATCAAGTGTTGATAAATGTTGATGTGAAAATATTCGAGAGTTTTAACAAAGTGCAAGACCACATTGTAAAAGCTCAAGTACCAAAAGTTAAAAGTATTATTACTGAACGCGACCGTTTGGAGGCAAGAAAATACCTTGACTATGTTAAGGGTAGTTTCAATACCAAATTGATTGAGGGTAAATCTTCACGTCCAAAAAAGTTAATTAAACAGAATTCGGTAAATTTTAACTTCCGTTTCAATTTTAATTTGAACCGAGTGTTCAAACCAATTCTTTCTTTCTTTATGTAATATTCCTCTTCTCCCTTTCGTAATTAGAAGTAGGAACTCTTAAATAAAAGAACAATGAACACAAAAAAAATTACCGCAGGTAAATTAACACCATTTAAAAATCAAAAAGGAAAGAAATTTTTTGATACTCTGAATAATTCGATTATCATTGTCGAAAGCCTTTCTAATACGGGAGCTAAACTAAATAGTTTTTATCCTGATGGTAATTCTCACGGTGCTTATGTATGTGTAGGGGATTATTCTTCAATGCCAATCACCAACTTTACTGACCGTGTAAATTCCGGACGTTACTTACTTTTAGATGATGACCAAGAGTTTGAATTCAAAGTAAATATTGCGCGTATAACTTCAGCTTACAGTGATTTTACTGTTCGTGCCAAATCAATAGATGAGGCAAAACAAAAAGCGATGGATGAAGCCTCCAACTTAGAATGGGGTACAGGTAATGCTGAATACGAAATTCAAAGTCTTGGAATTAAAAATAATCTGTAATATTCCACCCATCAATTTCGTAATTGATATCAGAAACCTAAAACCTATATCAATTATGAGTAAAATCAAAAACAGTATCCAGACGGTAAACGTAATAGAACATCTGGATACAAACGAAGCCAACTATTCAATAACCTCATTTCCTGAAACTCCTGAAGGTAATGCTGAAGCTGAAGAGCAATTCAAAAAATGTATTACTGAAAATGGTGCAGGAGATGACTCCGAGTATATCGAGGAATGTATTGAAAACGGTATTTATGAACTTGGTACTTATCGCTGCATACTGATTCATTCCTAACGATATCATATTAGTTTTTATTGTTTATCTCAAAAGCCTGCATAACCTGCAGGCTTTTTTGTTTTTATAACCGGCTTGTAAACCAGTCAAAATCAATTTTTTACCAGTCAACCAGTTTTTCTATTTTTGACAGATATACAACAAAGTTTAATCAGCTTGGAATTGTGGAAAAATAAAAGTGTGTTGTAATATTACATTCATTACTTTCGTAATTGTCATTGGAACTAAAACTTAAAGAACAATGTCAAAACTAACACAAGATGAAGTGGTCAGAACATTTATCGGTCTTATCAATTCAACAATCGAAGGTGAACTGGGTATCTGGGATTGCTCGCCAGACGGTTTTCAAGCAATGCGAAGCGAACTATATTCTTTAGCTTCTCATTTCAAAGTTGAATTACCTGAAGAAAGATTGCGCGATGAAGAAACCGGCGAACTTTCTACTGATTAACAATTGTAATATTACACGATTCAATTTCGTAATTACAGCATAAACAATAACAAGAAATTAGTTATAACAGGGCGGAAATGTCGCGCCATGCAGAGTGCGCACGAAACATGGAGTTGCGCTTAATAAAAGCGGCAGGATTGCGCTCTGCCCTGTCATAACAAAATAAACAATAAAATAAGATGGCAAAACAAGAGAAAATCAGACCAATCCAAATCAGGTCAAAACAAGAACCGATGGCATTGGCTATTGCTAAGCTCATTGACCGAGCAAAGACCATTAAAGGAACTGCTGCCAAAAAGCGTTCAGATGAATTGTTTGACCAATGGTTTCACGAAAGAACCAACTCCATTCGCAAAAGAAACTACCTTGCTCAGTGGAAAAAGTTCATTCAGGAGAACGAAGTTAAAAAACCAATCACTAAAAATACAACAACCAAATGAGTGAAATTCAAGACATATTCCTTCAAATCAAAATTGAAGGCGAAAACCGTAATATTGGAGTTGTATTGATTCCACATTTTGCAAACAGAAAAATTGCAAAGCACGAATTTTTTGAACCAAAATTAATTCAAGCTCTGGAGTCGCATTTTGACTGTCCGGTAAAGATTGTATCCTCTGAATTAAACTTGGATGCTGTCCCATGCACTGCTAAAGCCTACGTCAAAATCGAAAGTGATGACCAAGACTTTTCAGAAAATGTGGAACTCTCCCAAACTTGGGTTTATTAATCTTGTAATATTACACCAACCAATTTCGTAATTCAATCATGAATACAAAAGATAAAAAAGGCAAGACCATCCTTCAAGGTCAAGTAATAAAGTTCAATGTTCAGGATGCTCAGGGCTATGAACATTATCCTGAAATGGAAATCACCGCCACTGTTACCAACTCTCCCAATGAGTCGGACTCAGAACCCCTGGTTACAGCCAACGATAATGACATGAACTTCTATGACTTAACCCCTGATAAAGTGGAGGTGTTATGAAAATAAACATGAAGGGCACTCTTGGGTTTAATGCTGAATTCTACGAAAAGAAAATTGTAGATTTTAGAATTGTCCTTATCAATATCATTGAGCATGACATTCATCTTGCTTACCGACAAAATGGTGTTGAGGATGACTCATCTCGTGGAATTGATTTGAGAAAACCATATGTATCAGTATCTCCGGATGATTACGAAAATACTATTACATACTGCTCTCTTTACAAAAATAATGTTGGCTTTGTCGTCGGTTATGGCGAGGAGGAACTTCTCCCCTATACTTCTCTTACATTAGAACTCTTAATTAAGATTATCAGAAGCCTTGAGAACGAATACGAATTTGAGAAATTTCAACTCACCGAATACACAGAGAAAGAATTATTGGGACAAGAGGCGTGATGTAATATTACTCTCCCTAATTTCGTAATTAGAATATGAAAAAGAGATATAAATACAACGGAGGTAACATCTTCCATTTTGATGAGATGACTCCAACACACCAGGCAGCTCAAGAGAGCTACTCTCCACTAATTAATCCACAGGATGTTAAATCCGGGTTTAAAGAAATCGTAGAAGACTCAGTAAAGACCTTCTGTAATGCAATGAAATACTGGGATTCAGTAACCGTGCTGTTCAGCGATAATCTTGGCAAGAACGTAATCAACCGATTTATTAACGGTAGTGAAACCAACACGCCGGTAATATTACTCTCCCCAAAAAACATAAGAGAAGCGGTCGTTGATAGCGCTCCTCTTACAATCACTGAAGCTATTGAATATGTTGTATATTCAGCTTTGTTTGATGGACTTGTATTGCTTCATGATGTAATGGAATTTGATTTCATTGACCGTGAAAACTCCTCAGATGAAGAACTTGTTGAAACGTGCATTGACGATATGATGGACAGTGGTACAATTCATTGTAATGAAATTGTTAAGACCATTAAAAAGTTGAAATCGTTGTAATATTACCTCTCCATATTTCGTAATTGTATCATGGCAAAAAATAAAAACAAAGTAGCTTTCAATGTTTTGGCGATGGCCAAGATGATAAAGTACAGCCGGCGCATAAAAGCATCCCTTAAAGCTAAAGGTTGGGATTTTGAAAAAGGTTTATCTTCGGTTGATGATTTTATCAATCAGGTTCGTCGTGATAAATCTGCCGGAAAGATGCACTTATCAATGCGTCAAGTATTTCGTGATGAAGTATTGACCAATCCTGATTTGTTAAAGATTTACCAAGAAATCTTAATTGGAACTGAGTTGGAAGAAAATAGTAATATTGCAGTTCAACTTAAAGTTAACATAACCGGAAGCGGTTCAAAAACCGAAATCATTGATGCTCTTGAAACTCTTGTTATCTCCCTGAAAGGAGAAGATGCCCAAAATTTGGCTGATGGAATTGAGTGGGAAGATTCAACACTTATGACTGAAATTTCTGAAGAAGAATAATGTACGAAGACCTGGAAAAGATAATTGACAATGAATTGCATCGTAAGCTCCTAAAAATCACCAAAGGTAAAAGGGTATTATTTTTAGAAAATGATTTTACTATGCACAATGCTGTTGGGAATTTTTATGACTGGTGTAAATTAACCAATACCGAACATAATTGTTTATTCAACATAGGCAAATTACCTTTACAGTATATTTTAGAACAAATTGATTGGTTTGACATCATTTCCTTCCAAACAACTTGGACATATAAAATTTCTCATGTTTTAGAGGAGGAAATCAAAAAACTCAAAAGTAAAAAAATAGTAATCGAATGCTATACCAATGAACCATCATATTATCGAAAGCCCAAAGGCATAAAACACGACCTTTACACTTTAAATTCATATGGTGATGATATGGACAATTGGGAATTAAAAAAACTAACTTTCAAATAATAAATCTATGTCAAAAACAGTAAAAGAAAAAACAAAAAAAGCCGTTTCAAAAACGAAAGCAAAAAGTGCAGGACGACCTGCGGGTTCTAAAAATCATGGTGGTAGTGTTCGTATTACCGATGCAATTCAGGAATTGATTGAAAAGAAAGGTACATTCCTTCATCAAAGGGATATTGCCCCACTAATCCTTCGCCGTGTTAAACCGGTTAAGCCTGAAACATTCTCCCACACAATAACAACCATCCTCCGGCATCTGGTTGAGCAAGAAAAGATTGCACGGGTGCAAATGACTGCCTCACGTCGCAGTTGCTTCTATGGCAAAAAAGAATGGTTGGATAAAAAGAATTCACCCAAAAAAGAATACACCAACAACAAAATGCTGAAGGTGGCTTAAAAACAAAAAGCCGGAGAATAAAATCTTCGGCTTTTTTTGTAATATTAC
>Ga0116192_1000258_pt1 | contig 41760 bp, 37 predicted proteins | sample AD_UKC113_MetaG_FD_89876 | JGI IMG/M metagenome (GOLD analysis project Ga0116192, IMG submission 89876) | Active sludge microbial communities of municipal wastewater-treating anaerobic digesters from Hong Kong - AD_UKC113_MetaG | ecosystem: Engineered > Bioreactor > Anaerobic > Digestate...
ATAGGTCTGGAATTTAATTCATCTGAAGTGAGCATTGAAACAGCGCCTGTAAGATTTACTTTTTTTTGTGTGCCATATCCCACAACTACTACCTCTTCAAGTAATTTTGTTTCTTCTTTTAATACTATTTTAAAAGTAGTCATCCCACCTATATTCATTGTTTGAGGCTCATAACCTAAATAAGTAATTGTGAGAACTCCATCGGATGGAACTTCAAGAGAAAAATTACCATTAATATCAGTTATAGTACCTATATTAGTACCTTTTAGAAGAATATTAGCTCCAATGATAGGTTCACCTTTTTCATCAACTACTACTCCCGTAATTTTTTTCTTTACTGACTCTTTTTTAATGGGTTCTGATTTTGAAGAAAAAGGAATAATGGCAATAGAATTTTCAGATACGAAATTAAAATCAAGTCCTTTTGACGGCAAAACTCTGTTCAAAATTTCTTTGATGGAAGCATTTTCCATCTTAAGAGTTATGTCTTTGCTTTTATTCAAAATAATGTTTCGGTATGAAAACTTATAAGGCGTTTGTTTTTCGAGGGTAAAGAAAAACTCTTCTAAGTCAATGTTCTTTACATTAATAGAAAATCGTTGCTCTTGTGCTGCTAAACTTATAAAGCTGCACGATAAAATGAGGCAAATTAAAAATAAAATTTTTTTATAGATTTTCATCATGGTTTTATAAATTAATAGATTTATTTTAAGCTTTATGATTTTTTCTTATTCAACTTGAAATTATCAATAAATATTTTATTGCCTTTAATTACATAATCAAACTGGTAATGTAATTTTAACACATCTATCGTTTCATTTAAATTGTTTGTAGAGAAAGTTCCTGTGAAAATATCATATGGAAGAGTGTCGTTACAATTTACTTGAATTTTTACACCGTAAGTCCGTTCTATTTCTCTAAATACTTCTTTTATGTCGACTCCGTGAAAAACAAGTTGCCCTTTTCGCCAAGCTGTTGATTCGACTGGAGTTCCTGATACTATTTTAATTTTTCCTGATTTTTTATCAAGAATAGCTTTTTGATGAGGAAGTAATAATATGCTTTCTTTGGTAGTATTTGAAGTAAGATTGACTTTGCCCTCTAACAAGTCAATCTCAGTCGATATATTTTCGTCACGTGCTCTCAGATTGAAAGAAGTTCCGACAACTTGTACCTCCATATGACTGGTTTGAATAATAAAAGGCTTATTATTTTTAGCAATTTCAAAATAAGCTTCTCCAGAAAAATTAATGCGTCGTTCTTTACGATTAAATTCGTTTACGTTATAACTTAATAGAGATTGAGCATTTAAATTGACTTTTGTGCTATCAGGCAATATAATGTTTGCCTTCTCTCCCTCTTCAACAGAAACAATCATATCGCTGAGAGGACTTGCTTTATTCCCAGCATTATAAACAAGAGTGGTGATAATTATGAAAGGAACAATAATTGCTGCTGCAATTTGTACTGACTTTTTAAATATTGAATGGCTTGTCTTTTTATTTGCTTTATCAATATTTTGCTTGATTTCAAGTAATTTTTGGCTATAAAATGCTCCTCCTTTTTCTTCATCCCATAATTGTCGTAAAATCTTTTCTATTTTTTCATCACTGGAAGAATTCAACAATTTTTTAAATTCTTGAAATTCTTGATCAGTCAAATTATTATCAAAATATTTTTGGAATAAATTTTTCATAAATTCATCAATAAGTTTGTCAATCAAAAAATTTTGTATTGTCCTTCTATATAGTAATACACTTAACAAGATAAAAAGTACCGAAATATTTTTATGTTGTACAACATAAAAATAGGCTTATAAGCAAAAAGGTAGGCTGAAATTTTCTGGAATGTCGATTATGATTATCTTCCCTCTATAAATTTAATAGAATAGAGCAGGAATATTATTTTGACAATCAGGTTATTGGTAATTTTTTATCTGTGACATAAAAACAAAAATAAAGTATTCGTCTTCGTTCTTGAAAATCGGGAAGTTGGGAAAATAAAATACTTTCCTCTGTAAGTTTTTCATGTATCACAAGCGTTTTCATTACCGTCAAAGTCTGTTGTTCTTTTTGTGTATACAGGATAATATTTTTCAATATTTCACCTCAAAGATAAGGAACTGAGAAAATGCTGGAAGAAACCATTTGAAGAAATGGCTTTAATAATCTTCCGCAGCAATACCTTATTGCCCTAATTGGGAACATTGGTGTTCAGACGGATATTGCATCGCTGAACTTTGTCCATCTGTTGTTCAAGCTGAAATCGACTTATGTCAACTGACAGCACTATTTGCTGAATTGAAACATTTCTTGTAATACATTATCGGAGATAAAACTACCCTTTATCAAATTTTTATGAAAACATTCTGTTATCCATTGTGCATCTTCCGTCTTAATAAAATAAGAATTGGTCAGTTTTAACAAAAAATCTGATGCAAGAACATGCTATATAGGCATCCAGTAAATATTGGTACTCTCCATTGCTACGTTTTCACAACCTTTTTCTACTAATACACATGCAAAGTTATCAGATCAGGAACGAGCGTTTCATAACGTTTTTCTAATTTTTTTACTTTGTTCATCCAAAATGCGAGCAAATACACTATTTTTGTGAATATCTAAGGCGCATTTCCCTCTAAAATTTACCGGATTAAATTGTTAAATAATTAATTTATTTTGTTGGTTGTCAAAAAAACCAACTTACAACGGTAATATTTGTGCTTCAAGCACCGTACGATAAACCATTAAAGTCATGTTACTTTTGATTTTTATTTTCGTGCGTTTGGAAATCCCTCGATTTTTCTGTAATCTACTATGAAAATTTGATATTATTATAAAAATATTGCCTATCAAGGGTTTCTATGCACTGTATTAATATATTATTGATTATCAATTAAATATCGGAAAATCCAAACTTGTAAAAAAGAAATTTTACCTTGCTACTCAGCAAAGTATACCAATATACTACTAGCAATGGGCAACTTCCCAGTTGCCCATTGCCCCATTTAACCTAAACCTTAACTATGAAAAATTTATTTGTTTGTTTACTTTACAAAAGTAAGATATTTTCTTGAAACTGCAAACGTTTGCAGTCCTTTTTCTGATTTTTATTAAAAAATAATTGTAATTTATACATTTTCAATAAGATAATAACTATATTAAAATAGTTAAATAAAGTTAAGCACCTTTGTCTCATAATTTTCAATTTATTGATGTAACTTTGTATTTGAAAAAATATAAAAAATGAACGAAATTTTGTCTCTTGTGCTTTCAAAAGAATCAAAAAATAAAAAATTATATATTGAAACGTATGGCTGCCAAATGAATGTGGCTGATAGTGAAATAGTTGCTTCTATTATGAAAATGGATGGTTATGAACTGACCGCGCAATTGAATGAAGCTGACGCTATTTTTGTAAATACTTGCTCTATCCGTGACAATGCAGAACGACGAGTGATAGAACGATTAAAATATTTTCAATCGATTAAACGTCAAAATAGGAAGTTGATAATAGGAGTTTTGGGGTGTATGGCCGAGCGCATAAAAGAAGATTTGATAAACAATTATGGAGTAGATTTAGTGGTTGGACCTGATGCTTATTTAGATTTACCTAATTTAATGGGTGCTGTTGAAAATGGAGAAAAAGCGGTGAATGTATTACTTTCCACCACTGAAACTTATAGCGAAATAATTCCTTTAAGAATAGGAAATCCTGTTTCTGGTTTTATATCTATTAGTAGAGGATGCAATAATTTTTGTTCTTATTGTATTGTGCCTTATACCCGCGGTCGGGAACGAAGTAGAGATGTAGAAAGTATTCTGCATGAGTTGGATGATTTAAGAGCAAGAAATTTTAAAGAAGTGACTTTGTTGGGACAAAATGTAAACTCTTATCAGTTTGAATATCAAGAAAAAATGATAGAATTTCCCGATTTATTAGAGATTGTAGCAGAAAGAGCCCCTGAAATGCGATTTCGTTTCACTACTTCTCATCCAAAAGACATGAGTGACCGTACATTGGAGGTAATAGCTCAATATCCAAATTTATGTCATTATATTCATTTGCCTGTACAATCGGGGAGTAATAAAATTTTAAAACTAATGAATCGCAAATATACACGCGAAAGTTATTTGGAAAAAATTGATTCTATTCATCGTATTTTACCTGATGCAGCCATCGGGACAGATGTGTTTTGTGGTTTTCCTAACGAAACAGAAGAAGATTTTCAGCAGACTTTGTCATTGATGGAGGAAGTAAAATTTGATATGGCTTTTACTTTTAAATATTCAGAACGACCCGGAACGTATGCTGCTAAAAATTTATGTGACAACATTAGTGAAGAAATAAAAATCAAGCGGCTGAATGAAATTATCAGCTTGCAAAAAGAACTTTCGCTTCAAAGTAATCGAAATGAGGTAGGAAAAACTTTTGAAGTGCTGGTAGAAGGTTTTTCTAAACGTTCTAAAGAAAAATTTTTTGGACGCACTTCACAAAACAAAGTAGTTATTTTCCCTCGTCAAAGTAGAAAAATAGGTGAAACTATTCAGGTAAAAATAACTGATTTTTCTTCTGCTACACTTTTTGGTGAAGTAGTAGATTTTAGTTAACAAGTCAATTGGTTGTTTCGAGTTGGCGAAGTGAGAAGCATAGGATGCAAGTTTTAAGTTTGGATTTTTAAAAGTTTAGCTGATAATCAAGTGTTTGATGCTTTAAATAAAGGTGTTTCATGAAGTGTCTAACGAGTTTCGAGTAAAAATATTTTGCGAAATATGTGAATACATAACATAAGCAACAAAAAACTAGGTAATTCTCTTTGTCTCTCCCTATTATAACGAATTTTCTTTCTGAAAAGAAATAAGTTCACCAGTAAAAAGAAAGAAGAAATAAAATATCTAAAGTTTCGTACTTCGATTTAATGATTTGATGAACAAAAAATAATGAAGTTCGATTGATTATCTCTACTCTGATTATCAATATATTAACAATTTCATTTGCTCAAACTGTTTTCTGTAGCGAAGGAGCAGATGTTTTCGAAACCAGCTCTGCTGTTTTAGGGCAGTTTAATCAATCCCAACAGTTCATCAATATCCTTCTTCAATGCTTCGCATATTTCACGCAGCAATTCCAAAAATAATCCCCAAAAACGTTCGTCAAGTGTTTGCTATAAACACTCAACATTCATTACCCTGAAAAGTTCTCCCATCGATTTATAATGTTCATAGTAGTTACCCTCTTAAAATTGTAACTGCTTCTTTTTTGGGGACTTGACTCAAAAAAGTAAGCAAAAACGGTCAACTTTTTTCAGGACGTGACATTAACAATTCAAAACTCCCAACCTCGCAACTTTTCAATTATTTTTTCTGTTTATCTTTCTGGATAATCTCTACTTTTTTGGTTTTTGCCATTGTTGCATTTCGAATGTTTGTGTTTTTTACCACATTTTCTGCCAGTTCACGAAAAACAGTAAAAAGAATACTATTTTCATTCAGGGCAAGTGGCTCACCTGCATCACTTGACACCCTGATACTTTCTACTATGGGTATTTGTGCCAAAAGAGGAATGTTAAATTCTTCGGCTAACTTTTTCCCTCCTTCTTTTCCAAAAATATAATACTTATTTTGTGGCAACTCATCAGGCGTAAACCACGACATATTTTCGACCAGCCCCAGAAGTGGAACATTGATTTTTTCGTCCCGAAACATATTTATAGCTTTCCGTGCATCAGTCAATGCTACTTCTTGAGGTGTAGTAACAACAATCGCTCCAGTAATTCCTATTGTTTGTACCAAAGTTAAGTGAATATCACTGGTTCCAGGCGGTAAATCCATGATAAAATAATCCAATTTTCCCCAATAAGCATCTGTAATAAGTTGATTAAGAGCATTACTTGCCATCATACCTCTCCAAATCAACGGACTTTCAGGATCAATGAAAAAGCCTATAGAAAGAATTTTTACTCCATATTTTTCAATAGGAATAATCATATCTTTCCCATTAATATTTTCTAAGAAAGGACGAGCATCTTCAATTCCAAACATTTTGGGAATAGAAGGACCGTAAATATCGGCATCCAATAAACCTACTTTGTAACCTAAAGAAGCAAGAGCAGCCGCTAAATTCGCTGCAATTGTTGATTTCCCTACACCACCCTTCCCAGAAAAAACGGCAATAATATTTTCTACTTCTGGCAAAACGGGAGCTGGTTCGGGTACTTCTTTGGTAATCGGTGTAATGTTGCCTTTGATATCCACTTCTGGCGATACATAAGTTAAAATAGCTTGTTCTGCAGCTTTCACAACTGATTTTATAAAGGGATCATTCGGCTTATCAAAAATCAGCGAAAAACTGACTTTGTTCCCTTCAATACGAATATTATCCTGTACCATTCCAAGAGAAACAATGTCTTTCCCTTTTCCAGGATATTTTACATGAGTTAATGCGTCAAGAATTAATTTTGGGTAAATTTCCATAATTGAATTTGAATAATGTTAACCTGATTGAAATTAAAAACATAAAATACATAAACTAATTTTTGTTTCTGCCAAAGCTTCTATATGTATCACGTTCAATTTCAATATCAGGTTCAAAAAATGTTTCTCTTTTTTCTAAATTGAATTGTAAGTATTTAATTTTTAATCCTCTTTCTATCCATTGTGACTCATAAAAGGTTTGAATTTTAAGAGCAGGATCATTGTTGTCAGAATTATAAACATTATCTGTTATACATCTAACAGGATAATGATTGATTTTTACCATTTCGCAAGTGTAAGTAAACATAAAATTGCTGTCTGTTTTTAAATGAATAAGTCCACCGGGTTTAACAAATTGCTGATAAATTTTCATAAAATGAGTAGAAGTCAACCTTTTTCGAACTTTTTTCATTTGTGGATCAGGAAAAGGCAACCAGATTTCACTTACTTCGTTCTCGCCAAAAAAATAATAAACAGCTTCGATGTTGGTCCGTAAAAAAGCCACATTTTTCATTTGCTTTTCAAACGAATATTTGGCACCTTTCCACATTCGTGCTCCTTTGATATCAACGCCAATAATGTTTTTTTCAGGATAAAGTTCTGCCAGTCCAATGGTGTATTCTCCTTTTCCGCACCCTAATTCGAGAATAATTGGAAAATCATTTTGAAAAAAATCCTTGTTCCATTTTCCTTTTAAATTGAATTCGGTATTATTTCGGTAAAAAGGGTAAGCAGGAAATTGAAAAACATGAGGAAATGAATTCATATCCGCAAATTTCGATAATTTATTTCTGCTCACTTTAATTGTGTTTTTTGGGTGAAGAAATTTTTTCAACTTTCAGCCCAATATTGCTGATACCAGGAAGAACATCATTTCTCATCCCTTGAATAATCTGAAAAAGATAAGTACCACTTTGTTTAAAACAATCATTTTGCTTGTATAAGACAGGCATTTCAAAAACATTGCCTACACCGGAGCCAAGCCATTTTCCATGAATATCAGCCAAATAGCATTCTATCGTATCTTTAATAGGTAAAGTACTATGTGGCGGCTGAATGTTAAGAAAAAGCCATAAGTTCTGATAAGGATATTCCCCTCTGTTACGGATGTTTATATAGACATTATAAAGTGAAGAAGTGTCTGTGATATTTACTTGAAAAGTCAGAACACTATCTTTATTCCAGCCTTGTGGAGGTAAAGTTTTGTATTCCAGAAAAGTTTCATGATGAACGCAAGCTGTTTCTATTATTCCTACCAAAGAGAAAATTATGAGTTTACTTATCTTCTTTATTTTCATTTGTTCTATTGTTTTCTCCGTTTTTTCTCAACTTTAGTGGTTGATTGGTCGAATTTGCCTGCTTTTTCTTATTTTTTCCTTTATTTTTATGCTGATGATAATTTCTTTTTTCATCAAAGCGAGTAATATTATCTTGGCATACATAATTTTCTGTATTTTGCTCTTGTTGAGCTATTTCTTCGGATATTTGGTCTTCCAATTTGTCAGGTTTAATGCCTTGCTTATTGAGAGCTATGATTTCTTTTGCTCGTTGAACTGAAATAGTAATGAGGTTAGTCCCCATATTTTGGGCGGTGGAATAAGAAATTAATCCTTTAAACACATCGGTTTTAAAATGAAAATAAGTATTGTCTAAGGTTTCCAATTGAATTTCTTTTGAAGGGAAATCTTTTATGGCATCCTGATAAGAGTCGAGTTCGTAATTCATACAACATTTCAGCTTACAACACTGACCTGCCAATTTTTGTGGATTCAACGAAAGATCTTGACAACGGGCAGAGCTTGTGACTACTGAATTAAAATTAGTCATCCAGCTCGTACAACACAATTCTCGTCCGCAGGGACCAATTCCGCCAATATGTCCAGCTTCCTGACGAGCTCCGATTTGTTTCATTTCAATACGCACGTGAAAAGTTTCAGCAAAAACTTTTATTAATTCTCTGAAATCTACCCGTTCATCAGCAATGTAATAAAAAATAGCTTTACTGCCGTCGCCTTGATATTCTACGTCGCCAATTTTCATTTTCAGATTCATTTTTTCAGCAATCTGGCGGGCTTTAATCATGGTGCTGTGTTCCTTATTTTTAGCTTCCTTGTATTTTTCAAGGTCTGTTTCTTTCGCTTTTCGATAAATACGCTTGATTTCTATTTTCTCAGGATTAATTTTGTTTTTTTTCATTTGCAGTAAAACCAACTTCCCAACCAGTGTAACTTCTCCTATATCGTGTCCGGGAGAAGCTTCTACTGCCACCATATCTCCTTTTTCCAATGGAATCTTATTACTGTTCAGATAATAACCTTTTCGTGTGTTTTTAAATTGAACTTCAACAAGATCAGTTTCTTTTACCGACTCAGGAAGATCGCACATCCAGTCAATAGCACTCAATTTTAGGGCACTGGTACGGTAACATCCTTTTTTGTTAATATTATAACCACCAATATCTAATCTGTATTTCATATCTAAAATAAACTAAAAACAAGAATTTATTAAAAAATATCTTTTTGAAATGCCAATGTGAAATTAAAATTTATTTTTTCAACAGTCTAACTACGTTCATTAGCAAATCAAAAAATACCATTTTGGGATTTACATTGCGTTCAATATGATTTTCTGCTAAAGCAAATTCATTCATCAACTCCTCAACATTTTGTTCGTTGATGAAAGGCGAAAAACCCAATGAAAAATCTTTTTCAAAGGAAGTCATATAATTCAATGCAGGTTCATTCAGGTTAAAAATAAAATTTTCACGAATCATTCTTTGAGCATAAGTTAGAAAATTTTTCTGTCGTTCCCTACCGCCATTCGACGTAGTAGCCATTTCTTCCGCCCAATTTTTCAAGCTTTTCAAGGCTCCGTAATCTTTTTTATTCCCCAATTTCCAAGCTAAACGCATAATCTTCACAAAATGTTCAAAATTCTGCTTATTAATATCGTCTTCATTCAAATAGGATAATGCTTTCAAGTAACTTCCTTCTGAAATCTGAGCCATATTAAAAGCCTCTCCTTCAGCAATATGTTCGTTTTTTATTAATGCTTCAATAATTTCTTCTTTACTTAAACGTGGTACTTGAATTTGCTGGGTCCGCGATAAAATAGTAGGAATTATTTTATCGGGCGAATTTGAGACCAAAAGAAAAACAGTTTTTTCAGGGGGCTCTTCAAGAATTTTCAATAATTTATTGGCAGTTTCAAGATTCATTCTTTCCGGCAACCAAATAATCATGATTTTATATTCAGCCTCATAAGTTTTTAAATTTAATTTTCTGATGATTTCTTCACTTTCGGCGGTATAAATCATTCCTTGCTTGTTTTCACTACCTATTTTAGCATACCACTTATTTTCACTGAAGTAAGGATTGTCCAATACCATTTCCCGAAATTGTGTTACGTAATCATCACAGACCACTAATTTTTTTTTCTCTTGTTTGATGATAGGGAATACCAGATGTAAATCGGGATGAATGAGTTTTTGATATTTAATGCAGGAAGGACACACGCCGCAAGCATCTGTTTCGGTTTTGTTTTCGCAGCAAATATATTGAGCATAAGCCAAAGCCAATGCAAATTTACCAATACCTTCAGGTCCACATAGCATTTGAGCATGAGGAATACGCTGTTCATTAACGCTCTGGAGAAGTCTTTCTTTTATTTTATTTTGACCAATAATTTGAGAAAACAACATAATAAAGATTTGAAAATATCCTCTATAAAATGCAAATTTACAAGATAATTTTCAATTTTCATTCGATTATGAAAGGTTAAAAAATACTTTATGCTGAGTTAGTTCATATATTTTTGCAAAATATTTTTATTCTCTTTCGATTTCTTTTAAACTGGATTCATTTTATCCAAAAATTTTTCCTAAAAAAACCGTCGACGAAAAAACAGCCGACGGGAATGTTAAAAAATTACTTGTTAATTTTTTAAATAAATACTTTCCTACAAGACAAAGGCAATGGAAGCTTTCAGCTCATCGCGAGTAAGACTATAGTTGTCGCTGTTGTTCGTATCCAGCAACCCCCAATCATAACTTAAGCGGAATTGCAAGTTTTGTAATTTTATGCCGGCACCAACACCCATTTGAATATCAAAGCGAGATTGACGACTGTCTCCATTATCATCAGTTTTGTAATAATCAATAGTTGGTGGTTCAAATGTCCCTAATGAAGAAGTCACTTTAGATGTAGTTTTTTTGCTGATACCAACATTGAAACTAGGACCCCCAAAAACAAAAACACCAACAGGAGAACCCGTAGGGATAGTAAATGCCAGCCGTACAGGAATATCAACCGAATGAAAAGTTGTGGATGTTTTTGCAGTGACCACGCCTTCATAAGTTTCCTGTTTGGTTTGATAATTATAAAACAAACCATACTGTAAGCTGAAAGGACCTTGAATTGTTAGTTCTGCTATTGGACCCACATGAAAACCATTCAGGTTTGACAAGGTGTCGCCTTCACCAATAAAAGTAGTAGAATTACTGTAACCTGCTTGCACACCAAAACCTTGTGCATTTAAACTTGAAGCAGCGATAATCGCTAAAGATGCCAACAAAAATTTCACCTTTTTCATTTGCTTTGTTTTTTAAAAGTTAATGTTAAAAATGTTTATTCCTGGAAAGAAACAAAAAATATACCATTCTTTTTAAACAGAAAAATACTTGATGAAAAATTAATGATTATCAGTATACAACTCGGCAATTGAATTATTTTTTTGTAACTTTTTCCTAAACTGAGCATTGTCAAAATAAAAAAGTATTAATGAAGCTAATAAAAAGTCTATAAAATATTGAAAATCACTCAAATATTTTATTTTTTAGTATCTGATAATTTAATTGATTGACCATTTGTTGAAGTATCCTATGGTAGTGAAAGTGAATTGTAATTATCTCCCATTAGGAATGAAATATTAGAGAATATTTGTTGATTCTTTTATTCTTTGGAAAGAGGGAACCACTGACATCGCTTTAAATCATGAATGATATTGTTCATTGTTTCGTTGATTTCAAGATTGACGGATTGTTGAATGGTATTTTCTTTGTACCAACTTATAATTTCTTTGGCTCCTTCACAGAAAGAAACTTGTGGATGAAATTCAGGAACAAACTTTTTGATTTTCGAATTGTCAAATATCATACTGTGCGATTTGTCACCAAGTAACCCATCACCCATTTCTTGATTATATTTTGCAATAATTTCTGAGGGGACATGCACCAACTGGGGTCTTACACCCAGTTCATTTGCCATAATTTCATAAATAGTATTCCAACTAAGCCATTCATCCGAAGTAATATGAAAAGCCTCGTGAATAGCATCCGTATTCCCAAGTAAACCTATTACTCCTACTGCAAAATCTTTATTATAAGTTAGTGTCCAGATAGAAGTTCCATCACCATGAACAATCACCGGTTCGCCTTTCAACATTCTATGCAGAATCGTATAACCACCGATTAAAGGAACGGTTGTTTTTCCATAAGTATGTGAAGGACGTATGATGGTGTAAGGAAAACCTGATTTTTGATATTCTTCTTCTAATAATTTTTCACAGGCAATTTTCTTTCTCGAATATTCCCAATAAGGATTGTATAGTGGTGTCTCTTCTGTAATGGGAAGTTTTTCAGGCGGTTTTTGATAAGCTGAGGCAGTGCTTATAAATACATACTGATGCGTTTTATTCTTAAAAAGTTGAATATCATTTAGAATATCTGTTGGTTCATAAGCAATAAAATCAACCACACTGTCAAAAGTCATTTCTCTGAGTGATTCTGCCACTTTTTTCGTGTCGTGAATGTCGGCAACAATAGTTTTTACTTCTTTCGTTGACTGTGTTTTTTGTGTTAATCCTCTGTTTAAGTGATAAATTTCTATTCCTTTATTAATAGCTATCTCTGTGCAGGCTGAGCTTAAATTACCTGTTCCACCTATAAATAAAACTTTCATAACGATTATTTTTATATTTCTGAAAAATTATTACAATTAATATGACTTGCTTTAGCAATGAAGAAATAAGGAAAGCCAAAAGCCACATGACAAATTTATAAGCTTTTCTTCATTTTTTTGTACTTTTGCAATTAAAATCATTAAAAATTTATTTTTATCTCATGAATGAAAATCAAATACGCAAAATACGGGAAGATTTTCCTATTTTAAGCGAAAAAATATACAATAGAAATTTAATTTATCTGGATAATGCAGCCACTACGCAAAAGCCTCGTTGTGTAGTGGAGAAAATGGAATATGCTTATTATCATTTGAATGCAAATATTCATCGTGGCGTTCATTATTTAAGTCAAAAAGCTACAGAAGCTTATGAAGAAGCTCGCAGCACTGTTGCTCAATTTTTGAATGCTGATAAACGGGAAGAGATTATTTTTACGCGTGGTGCTACTGAATCTATCAATCTGGTCGCTTTTTCGTTTGGTGAAGCTTTTTGTAAACCGGGTGATGAAATTGTGGTTTCAGCAATGGAACATCATTCCAATTTGGTTCCCTGGCAGATGCTTTGCGAACGAAAAGGAATGAAACTCCGCATAATTCCCATGAACGAAAAAGGCGAATTACAATTAGATGTTTTTCCTCATTTGCTTAACGAACATACAAAAATAGTAGCAGTGACGCATGTTTCAAATGTATTAGGGACGATAAATCCTGTCAAAGAAATCATTAAAATAGCTCACCAAAAAAATATTCCAGTGTTAGTGGACGGAGCTCAGGCAGTTCCTCATTTTGCGGTTGATGTAACAGATATGGATGCTGATTTTTATGCATTTTCAGGACATAAAATTTATGGACCGACGGGCATTGGCGTTCTTTACGGGAAAGAAAAATGGTTAAATACACTTCCGCCTTATCAGGGAGGCGGAGAAATGATTTCTACGGTTACTTTCGAAAAAACTACTTATAGTGAAATTCCGTTTAAATTTGAAGCAGGAACACCCGATTATATCGGTTCGATGGCATTGGCGGAAGCATTACTGTATGTTCAAAAAATTGGCTTAGATGTCATTGCCAATTATGAAAACGAACTACTGAATTATGCAATTAAAAGACTGAAAGAGATCGAAGGCATTCGTTTTATTGGTACAGCCGAGAGGAAATGTTCTGTTATTTCTTTTCTGATAAACGATATTCATCCTTATGATATAGGCATGATGCTCGATAAATTGGGTATAGCTGTTCGTACTGGTCATCATTGTGCCCAGCCAGTGATCGATGCTTTCGGAATTCCTGGTACAATTCGTATTTCATTTGCTTTTTACAACACGAAAGAAGAAATTGATGAGTTCATTGCTGCATTGAAACGAATTGTGCCTATGCTTGTTTCAAAAAAATAGTTTTACAAAAAAAAAGTTTTAAGCAATAGAAAAAATTATGACAATCAATGAAATTCAAGAGGAAATTATAGAAGAATTTAATCAGTTTGACGATTGGTTAGAAAAGTATTCTTTACTAATAGATATGGGAAATTCCCTTGAACCACTTGACAGTAAATATAAAACACCAGAAAATTTGATTGAAGGTTGCCAGAGTAAAGTTTGGTTGCAAGCAGAGATGAAAGATGGGAAAGTATATTTTCGCGGTGATAGTGATGCGGTATTGGTGAAAGGAATAATAGCTTTGTTAATAAAAGTGCTTTCAGGACATACTCCTGATGAAATTCTCAATGCAGATCTTTATTTTATCGATCAAATTGGGCTGCGTGAACATTTATCACCAACGCGTTCCAATGGATTACTTGCCATGCTCAAGCAAATGAAATTGTATGCGTTAGCTTTTAAATCGAAAAGCGAATGAGATTTTTACTTCTGCAATTCCACAAAATACTGTATATTTGTATTGTTTATGAATTCATCTTGTAGATAAATTTTTAAAAAATAAGTCAATTTATGTACACACTTTTAGATGGGAAACTTATTTCGGAACAAATAAAAAAGGAAATTGCTGAAGAAGTACAACAAATGATAGTAGCAGGTAAGAAGAGACCTCATCTGGCAGTTATTATTGTTGGACACGATGGCGGTAGTGAATCGTATGTAGCTGGGAAAATAAAAGATTGCGAAATTTGCGGATTTAAGTCAACTTTAATTCGATTTGAGGACGATGTTACTGAAAAAAGTTTGCTGGAAGAAGTGCAGCATTTAAATGAAGATGCTGATGTGGATGGCTTTATTGTTCAATTACCTTTACCCAAACATATTTCGGAACAAAAAATTATCGAAGCTATTGATTATAAAAAAGATGTAGATGGTTTTCATCCTATTAATGTGGGTCGTTTATGTATCGGTTTGCCTTGTTATGTTTCTGCTACACCAATGGGAATTATGGAACTACTAAAACGCTATCAAATTGAAACGAGTGGTAAAAATTGCGTTGTTATTGGACGAAGCAACATTGTTGGTAAACCAACTGCAATGTTAATGATGCAAAAAAATTATCCGGGCGATGCTACTGTAACAGTTTGTCATAGCCGTACTAAGAATTTGTCAGAAATCTGTCGCCAAGCTGATATTATTGTGGCTGCTTTGGGTCAGCCAGAATTTTTAAAAGGTGACATGGTGAAAGAGGGTGTTGTGGTAATTGATGTGGGAACAACGAGAGTTCCTTCAACTGAAACTAAATCAGGATATAAACTCAAGGGAGATGTGGCTTTTAACGAAGTTGCTCCTAAAGCTTCCTACATTACGCCTGTTCCTGGCGGAGTAGGGTTGATGACAAGAGTTTCGCTAATGAAAAATACGCTGTTAGCTGCTAAAAGAGAAATTTATCATTGATTCTTGGCATTTTCCTCGAAATAGTAAAAGAATGTAAGTGTCTAAGTATGAATGTTTTTTATGTTCCTGAACCTACATTAAGAAATACTCTTCCCGAAGAAGAATCTCAACATGCCATCAAAGTGTTACGTTTAAAGGAAGGCGAAGAAATCGTTCTGATTGACGGGAAAGGAGGCTATTACAAAGCAAAAATTACATTTCCAGATGCTAAACACTGTGAATTTGAAATTTTAGAAACAATATCTGACTTTGGCAAATTAAATTATTACTTGCATATTGCGATTGCTCCAACCAAAAACATGGAACGTTTTGAGTGGTTTGTCGAGAAAGCGACTGAAATTGGCATTAGCGAAATAACGCCCATCATTTGTCAATTTTCAGAACGTAAAGTTATTAAAATGGAACGCTTGGAAAAAATCATGATTGCTGCTGCTAAACAATCCATTAGAGCCTATTTCCCGAAATTAAATCCCTCGTGTCGTTTTGATGATTTTTTGAAGAAATATCATGCTTCGCAACAGTTTATTGCACATTGTTATTCTTCTGTCTATGACGGAGAAAAAATTCAAAAACTTGAAAAAAAGAAACTAAAAGATGTTGCTCAAAGATCTTTGGGAACCATTATTTTGATTGGTCCAGAAGGTGATTTTAGCAACGAGGAAATTAAAAAAGCGATTACTGCAGGATACATTCCGATTTCACTGGGTGAAAGTCGTTTGCGTACCGAAACAGCAGGTATCATTGCCTGTCACACTATTGCCCTCATCAATCAATAAAAAATTTCATTACTTTTTCTTTCTACAAATTTTTAAAAAACAGAAAATTACACGTGAGTAACAAACAGCGGCGTATCAGTATGAAGCACCATTTTATAAGCCAAACCTGGATTAAATAACCTTCTAATGAGATTTCGACGCGGTGAATTAAAAGCAAGAAGATGAATTTCATTTTTTGCCAGATAGTCGTCAATTAATTTTAACGAATCACCTGAGCTTATTAAATCATAATGTGTTTTGAGTTCGGGATAATGTTTCGAGAAATATTCCTTTATGCCTCCAATCATTACTTCATCCCACACTTCTTTTTTCTGAGAAACATGAATAAAATATATTTCTAAATTTTCAGAGCCAAACAGGGAAATAGTGGTATCGATAGCAATTAAATCCTTTTCATCAAAATTTGTCAAAAAAGCAATTCTTTTGATTTCTGCCGGAGAATTCAAAGATACACAGGCAGGAATAGCCAGAACTGGTGAAACACACGCTTCAATGACTTCTGCTGTGACGCTACCAATCAATTCGCTGGAAATTTTTTTGCCTCGTGTTCCCATAATGACTAAAACAGGACGATTTTTCTTACAGTAATCCAGAATCTGATCTTCAGGGATGCCTTCTTTCAATTCAAAACGAAAATCGACATTGGGTAATTCTCCTTTTGAGATACGTTCATTGATTTGGTTATTCATCTTTGCCATTTCTTCATGGGCTGAACTGATAATCCGACGCAATAATTCAGCATCACCAAATGTATAGGTATTCATGTCATCAGTAACGGAAGAAATGGTAAAAGGAGGACTGTAATAAACATTCAAAAAAACAATTTTTGCTTTTAACTTCTGTGCAAAATAAAAAGCAAAATCAATAGTTTGAGGAATCAAATCGGAAAAATCAAGTGGAACAAGAATTTGCAAGCCTTTTTCTTCTTCTCCTTTTTCTTCATCCCAGGCTTTTTCAACTTCTTCTACAATTTTTAAAGCTTTTGGTAAATCACTTTCTTTAATACGTATTCTAACGCCTACCGATAATTCAGGATGTTCCAGATTTACATTTTGAATGACTGTTTCAATTCCGTTTTCTTCTAAAACGTTCTTTATTTTTTCAGCCCGTTTTAAAGTGCGAATAGCAAGGGTTACAAATTTATCTTCCATAGTATCAAATATTTCAGATTCTTAATTTACAGTATATTAATTATTTTTTTCAAAACTTTCTAATCATTTTCAAATGTAAAATTAATATATTTTCTGAAATAAAGGCAATCACTTTGCTTTTTTTAATTTTTTCTATGAAAAATGACACCGTAAAAATTTGGAGTTAAGAATAAAAATCCACAATAATTTTATTCATAAAGTATTGATAAAAAGGAATGGCAATTTAGCGTATTCTATATCGAAAAAGATTGACTACAGAGCAGGAAGGAGAAACATTTGAGATTTTGTATGGAAAAAGTATTCGACGACTTAGGTAAATCGGATGTTTAAAGGAGCAAGGAAGGAAATTAAAGAATGGTTAGAAAGGCCATTAAGAGATCGTTATCCCATTATTTACAATTATTGGAAAATTAAACGCATCGATCGTGGGGAGATTACTTTTTTATATCATTTTACTTGATTTTCACAACTTTATGATAATCTCACAACTAAATATAAACTAAAATTAAAATTTGGGCTATAATTACTCTTAAAAACATTGTTAATGGATATACTGTTGAATAAGCTACTGCAGGAGCATCTGAGCCAGCTATAGAATTAGCATAGGCTAAAGCAGGCGGATCTGTTGTGCTTCCCGCAAGCAATCCTATTAAAGTGAAATAATTCATTTTCAAAAACTTTCTGGAAATTATTCCTATTAATAGTAAAGGAATAAAAGAAATTAAAGCAGCACATCCCATCCAAAGCAAGCCATCCGCAGAAATTACATTTTCAACAAATTTATCTCCTGCCGCAATTCCAACACTAGCAAGAAAGAGTGAAATGCCAATTTCACGTAACATGTAATTTGCACTCATCGTAGTGTAAGTAGTCAATTTTAACTTATAGCCGAAGCGTCCGATTAAAATAGCAATAATCAATGGACCACCTGCCAAACCTAATTTTACTGGCATAGGGATTCCAGGAATGTAAAAAGGAATGCTCCCAAACAAAATGCCCAATAAGATTCCTGCAAAAATGGTAATTAAAGGTGGCTCATTCAATTTTTGCAAAACATTTCCTAATAGTTTTTCTACTTGCTGAATAGCTTCTATTTCGCCTACTACCATTACGTAATCGCCTACCTGTAAAGCCAATCCAGGCGTCCCCAATAAGTCAATTCCTGAACGATTTACTCGTGTTATATTGACTCCATAGAGGGTTCTTAATTTCAACGAACCAATTGTTTTGCCATTCATTTTACTATTGGTTACTACAATTCGGCGAGAAACCAACTTCTCTTCTGAAATTTTCCAGTCCATTTCAACTTTCTCACCAATACACGAAGCAATACGAGGGATATGCTTTGCATTTGCTACCAGCAGAATTATATCGTTTTCCTGTAAAACAGTATTACCTTGAGGGATGAAAAATTCTTCATTACGCATTAATCTGGAAATGATAAAAGGATATCTAATTACTTTTTTTATTTCTCGTACTTGCTTGCCGATGGCTGATTTGTTGGTTACTTTTAAAGTAATTCTTTCCAAATTTTCTTGGTAGGATTCATTTATTTTACGCAATTGTTTATTTTCTTTTTCAAAATCAATCCTAAAAATAATTCTAAGTATGATAATGGAAAAAATGATGCCAATAACACCAATCGGGTAAGCAACTGCATACCCCAAAGTAATAGGTGGTATTTCAGTCAATTGGCCTATGTGGTGAGCATGTTGAAGAGCTTCTTGGGCTGCACCAAGTCCGGGAGTGTTGGTAATAGCTCCCGACATTATACCTACCAGCATAGGCATGGAAATTTTTTCATTTAACAAATAATATAAACCAATCACTACAGCAACGCCCAACAAAACAATACTGGTAGCTAATAAATTTAACTGAATGCCTCCTTTTTTAAAAGAAGAAAAGAAACTAGGACCAACTTGTAATCCAATAGAATACACGAACAAAATCAGTCCAAATTCTTTTATGAATTCTATTACTTCTGGATTTCCTTTGAAGCCCAAATGACCAGCAAATAATCCAACAAATAAAACAAAAGTTACACCAAGAGAAACACCGAAAAATTTAATTTTTCCAAGTAAAATTCCTGCGGTAATGACAAGAGAATATACCAGGATAATTTCTGCTACACCATTATCTACCAAAATCGATTTGATCCAGTCTATCATACATACTCCTTTAAAGTTTTAAAAAAGAAACATTTCCATGTGTTACAAAATTACACAATTTTTAAACTCTTTAAAAATTGAAATATATATTAGCTACATGATAAAAATAGATTATTTTTGTAATGAGAATAATTATAAAAAAAGAAATAATTCTGCTTGTTTAATAATTGTTTGATTTTTTATGAAAAAGAGAGTGCTTTTCATTGACAGAGATGGAACCATTTTAGTAGAGCCATCTGAAACTTATCAGGTAGATACGTTGGAACAACTTGAATTTTTGCCTGGCGTGATTCGTAATTTATATTTTATTCGTCAGAAACTTGATTTTGAATGGGCACTGGTTTCTAATCAAGATGGTTTGGGAACCTCAGCTTATCCTCAGAAAAATTTTGATGTTGTTCAACAGAAATTTTTACAAATTCTGAAAAATGAAGATATTACTTTTGATAAAATATTTATTGATAAGTCTTTACCTGAAGAATCTCTTCCTACTCGCAAACCGGGTATTGGAATGCTGACCGAATATTTTTCAGAAGATTATGATTTACAAAATTCTTTTGTTATAGGTGATCGTTATACTGATGTGGAACTTGCTAAAAATCTGGGTTGTAAAGCTATTTTTTTAAATAATGATGAAAAAATTTTAGAGAAAAAAAAACTGACAGAATATTGTGTTTTGCAGACCAGCAGTTGGGACAAAATTGCTGAATTTTTATTTGCAGGCGAACGAACGGCTGTCGTACAACGAACCACCAAGGAAACAGATGTATATGTTTACTTAAATTTGGATGGCGAAGGTAAAAGTTCTATTTCTACAGGTCTTCATTTTTTTGACCACCTGCTGGAACAAATCAGCAAACATTCAGGTTGTGATTTAACAATTCAAGTAAAAGGTGATTTGGAAGTGGACGAACATCATACTATTGAAGATACAGCTCTTGCACTTGGTGAAGCTTTTGCAAAAACATTGTCTGATAAGCGAGGCATTGAACGTTATGGTTTTTGCTTACCAATGGACGATTCATTAAGTATGGTTGCTATTGATTTTGGAGGAAGACCATGGTTGGTTTTTGATGCCCATTTTCAGCGAGAATATATTGGTGACTTCCCAACAGAGATGATTTTACATTTTTTCAAATCGTTTAGCGATGCAGCAAAAATGAATCTTTACATAAAAGCTGAAGGTGAAAATGAACATCATAAATTAGAGTCTATTTTCAAAGCATTGGCAAAAGCTATTAAAATGGCAGTCAAGCGGGATATTTATCATTTTGATTTACCCTCAACAAAAGATGCTTTATAACTGTCTAAAAAACGCATGTTTTTCATTTGTTAAAAATCAAAAAGTTAATTTTTTAAAATATGAAGTTTTTCGTTCTGAATTTTTGGTTGTTGCTAATTTTCAATGTTTTGGCAACTTATGTAGCTGCTCAAAATTTTACTTCAAAACCACCGCGATTGGTTGTTGGGATAATGATTGATGGTTTGCAACAACGTCATATTGACCAGTTGTGGAATCGATTTGATAGTTATGGTTTCAAGCAAATTGTGGAAAAAGGTGCAATATGTAACAATATTTATTACAACCTTCTTTCAGCAGGAAATGCGTCAGACATTGCAACAGTTATGACAGGCACTACTCCTTATTATCATGGCGTGACAGGGAATCATTATTTTTCAAGAAAAAATAAGGAAGTACAATCTATTATTTACGATGAAAATGAACTTGGCATTGGAACAAAATTAACTGTTTCGGCACATCATTTATTGTCCAGCACAGTAACAGACGAATTGATGCTAAATTTTTCTCATCAATCAAAAACGTACGCAGTGGCTATTAATCCTGAAGAAGCTCTTATGCTGGCAGGACATACGGCAAATAGTGCTGTGTGGATAAGTGACGAAACAATGAAATGGATTACTACAACTTATTATTCAGATGGTTTGGCAGCAAGTGCTGATGAAATGAATGTGAATGACCAGATTAGAAAATACGCTTCTATGATTTGGGAACCGATGTATTCACCTAATACTTATCTTTATCCACCACAAGGAGAAAACAAAAAAACTTCTTTTGAATATAAACCTGACAGTAAACGGAAAAATTCTTCTCTTTTACTATTGAAAAATACGCCAACTGCAAATGCCGTTGTGGCTGACCTTGCCTATAGAATTATTAATCAGGAAAAATTAGGAACAGACGATTATCCTGATTTTCTTCTACTTCAATTTACTGTCAAAACACCTTATGAAAAAACTTCGGTCATCAATTCTGCTGAAAAAGAAGATATTTATTTACAATTAGATAAAGATATTCAGTATTTGTTGCAAAAAATTGATAGTAAAATCGGAATGTCGCAGGTGTTGGTTTTTATGTTTGGAAATCAGACCAATTTTCATACCCCCATTGAATTAGGCAACAATAAAATTCCAGCGGGATATTTTAATGGAGATCGTTCAATGGCTTTGTTGAACACTTATTTAATGGCAATTTATGGTCAAGAAAAATGGGTGGAAGGTTATTACGGGAAAAATATATTTTTAAATCGTCGAAAAATTGAAGAAAAAAAATTAAATCTTTATGATATTCAACAAACAGTGGCTGATTTTATGTTGGAATTTGAAGGTGTTCAAGCTGCTTTTACAGCTACTCAGGTTTTAAATGCGAATTCGCAAATCAATGATCAAATAATTCCTATCAGAAATTCATTTCACAAAAATTCCAGTGGTGATGTCATTCTCACTTTATTGCCTGGCTGGATAGAATTAAATGAAAATAATCAGCCTGTGGGCGAATCGAATGCTGTCATTTCTTATACACCTGTTTATTTTTATGGATGGAATATTAAGCCTCAGAAAATTAACACTTTTTATCCTGTTACCTCTATTGCCCCTACATTAAGCAAAATTTTAAATATTCCTGAACCTAATGCTTGCGTTGGAACACCAATAGAAGAAATAATTCGAGAAATAAAATAAAAGATTTATTCTGAAAAGAGAAAAGATAAGTAAAAAATTTATGAAATATAATTTTGATGAAATTATTGATCGTAGAAATACCAATGCGGTGAAAATAGAAGCTTGTCCTTCTCTTTTTGGAACAAACGATGTTCTTCCTTTGTGGGTAGCAGACATGGATTTTCGCACACCAGATTTTATTTTAGAAACCATTCGTCGTCGTTGTGAACATCCCATTTTGGGGTATACGATAATGCCAAAAGAATATTTCCCAAGTATTATTTATTGGTTAAATCAAATTCATCAATTTGAGGTAAAAGAAGAATGGTTGGGTTTTTTACCAGGAGTAGTAACAGGTTTAGCCTTAGCAGTGAAACAATTTTCCAGCGAAGGAGATGAAGTGATTGTTCAACCGCCTGTTTACTACCCATTTATGGAAGTAGTGAAAAGTAATCATCGTAAATTAGTTTATAATCCTTTGCAGGAAAGAAACGGAAAATTTGAAATGGATTTTGAAGATTTAGAAAGCAAAATTTCTTCTCGAACCAAGTTGCTTTTGTTATGTAATCCTCAAAATCCTGGTGGTAGAATTTGGGATCGAACAACCTTGCATACATTGGCTGAAATTTGCGAGCGTCATCATATTTTGATTGTTTCTGATGAAATTCATGGCGATATGGCTTTGGCAGGGAATCAACATGTTCCTTTTGCCAGCGTATCCAATAAAGCTGCACAAATCAGCATTACGCTTATGTCGCCAAGCAAAATTTTTAACATACCTTCATTGCAAGCGGCTTATTATATTATTCCAAATGAAGAAATTAGAAATTTATTCAAAGATTTTCTGAATCAGTTAAGAATAACCGATGGAAACATTTTTGCTTACATTGCGACCATTGCTGCTTACACACAAGGAACAGAATGGCGACGGCAAATGTTGCAATATGTCAATAAAAATGTGGAATATGTTATTCATTTTTTAAAGGAAGAGCTTCCACTAATTGAGCCTATGAAACCAGAAGCTTCTTTCCTGATCTGGCTGAATTGTGAAAAAATGGGAATGACCGATGAGGAATTATTTCAATTTTTTATCCAAAAAGCTGGTTTAGGACTTAATAAGGGAAAAATTTTTGGACCGGGTGGCGAGCAACATTTCAGGTTGAATGTTGCTTGTCCACGAAATGTGTTGCAGCAAGCAATGAAACAATTAAAAAGTGCGTTTGAATCATTTTAATTTTTAAAGATATGAATGTAAAAATAGAACCTCAGTGGCAAACAATTTTACAGCCAGAATTTGACAAAGATTATTTTGTTCGGTTAACTGATTTTGTAAAAAATGAATATAAAACGAGACGGATTTTCCCACCTGGTTCTTTGATATTCAATGCTTTTAATCTTTGTCCTTATGATAAGGTAAAAGTAGTTATTCTCGGTCAAGATCCTTACCCCAACGAAGGGCAGGCTCATGGTTTATGTTTTTCAGTAAATGAAAATGTAGAATTTCCACCTTCTTTGATGAATATTTTTAAAGAAATTCAAGCAGAATTTGGTAAACCGATTCCAAAAAATGGGAATTTAACTCGTTGGGCTGAGCAAGGCGTTTTATTACTCAATGCCATTTTAACTGTTCAAGCACATTTGCCAACTTCTCATCAAGGAAAAGGCTGGGAAATCTTTACTGATGCGGTTGTTCGGAAATTAGCTACTGAAAAGGAACATCTCGTTTTTATGTTATGGGGAAATTATGCTCAGCAAAAAGGTGCATTTATTGATCCAAATCGTCATCTGGTTTTAAAATCGAGCCATCCTTCACCTCTTTCTGCCAATAGAGGTTTCTTTGGTAATCAACATTTTATGCTTGCCAATCAGTATCTCAAAGCTCATGGAGAAAAAGAAATCGATTGGTAAAAAATTCTTATGCTTTTCAAAAAATAAAATGTTCGGTTGTACGTTTTTTAATAAGCATTTGACTTTAAAGTGTTTAACTTTTAATATATTTATTCAATGACTTTACAAGAGCAATTTGAAAAACAAGGGAATTTTTTGTTCAAATATCGCAGCTATTTGCCTTTGATAATTATAGTTGCAGGTTTATTGGTTTATATTTTTCCCTTATTGAAAAATCCAAATCCTTCTTTTACATCTTATACAATTTTAGTATTTGTAAGTTTAGCTATTTCATTTATTGGTTTTGCTATTCGAGTTTATACAGTGGGATATACTCCGGCAAATACTTCTGGAAGAAATACAGCTGAACAAATTGCAGATGAATTAAATACCACCGGAATTTATTCAATAGTTCGACATCCACTTTATTTAGGAAATTTTTTTATGTGGCTGGGTGCAACTTTATTAACAGCAAATGGATGGTTTGTTGTAATATTTGTATTGGTTTATTGGCTTTATTATGAAAGAATTATGTATGCAGAGGAACAATTTTTACAACGCAAATTTGGTGAAACATTTCTTCGCTGGGCAGAAAAAACACCTACTTTTATTCCTGCTTTTCATAGATTTGTTCCATCACGTTATCCTTTTAGCTGGAAAAAAGCTATGAAGAAAGAAAAAAACGGCTTAGTTGCTATTTTTATTTTACTTTTTGTTTTTTATAATATTCGGTATTCTTTCAAGAATCATCATTTTTCAATAGATTTGAATTGGATTTTTTGGGTAACACTTTTGACCGTTTTACTTTATCTGGTTTTAAAATTTCTGAAAAAGAAAACGCACATTTTAGATGAAAAGGGTAGATAAAAATAAACCTCTTTGAAAAATTTTTCAGAGAGGTTTAATAAATTTTTGAGAAATAATGTTATGATAATCAATAATTTTCCTGCCATAACTCCATGAATGCTTTTGGATGCAGACAAACAGGACAAGTTTCCAGAGCTTCTGCTGATTCATAGATGTAGCCACAATTTCTACATTTCCACCAAACTTTTCCATCTTTTTTAAAGACTTTGTCTTCGGAAATGTTTTGCAAAAGTTTAAGATAACGGCGTTCATGTTCTACTTCTACTTTTGCTACCATTTTAAAAGCAACTGCAATTTCAGAAAATCCTTCTTCTTCAGCAACTTGAGCAAAAGTTGGATATAAGTTTGACCATTCATCATATTCTCCTTCAGCAGCAGCTTTCAAGTTTTGCTTGGTATCACCAATTACACCAGCAGGATAAGAAGCGGTGATTTCAACCATACCGCCTTTTAAAAATTTAAAGAAACGTTTGGCGTGTTCTTTTTCTTGACTAGCAGTTTCCATAAAGATAGCTGCAATTTGTTCGTAACCTTCTTTTTTGGCCACGCTGGCAAAGAATTCATAACGATTGCGAGCTTGTGATTCTCCTGCAAAGGCTTTCAGTAGGTTCTGCTCAGTTTTTGTACCTTTCAATGATTTTTCCATATTTTTTATAATTAAATTGTATTTACAATAGAAATTGATTGAACATGATTTATTTGATAATATTTTTGAGTTGTTTCATTTTATTTCAATAAATTCAGATTTTGATGTGCCACAAAGTGGGCATACCCAATCGTCAGGTAAATCTTCAAATTTAACTTTTTCTTGGGCTTCATCATAAATATAACCACAAACGAGACATTTAAATTTTTTGTTCATTGAATTTATTTTAGAAGTTGATAAATTAGTTGGATTGATATAAGTAGGAGCATTTTTAGGTGATACTCCTTTTTTTATTTCTCGGTAATAAGCATAAGTTAATGGCGGCTGAGTTTCATCTATTATTTGTGCATCAACTACATCACCAATAAACAGCAAATGAGTACCCACATCAAAAGTTTGTATCACTTTACATTCTAAAAAAGCAATGCTATCATTTAATACGATGGGAACACCTGTTTGTCCATAAATAATATTATTTCCACTCATTTTATCAGTTTCTCTACCACTTTTGTAACCAAATTTGCCGATAATTTCACTGGAAGCCTCCTGCGCGAGAACTGAAACAGAGAAAACTTTATATTGATTAATAAATTCACAGGTATAATTATCTTTATTGCAGCAAACTGTAAATCGTGGAGGTTCAGAAGTTACCTGAAATACTGTGTTGGAAATAAAACCATTACCTTTTTCTTTATTTCCTGAACTTACAATATACAAACCATAAGAAATTTTAAAAAATGTCGTTACGTTCATTGAAAAAAAAATTCGAGTTTTTATTTTTATTTTTTTGAAATATTCTTTTTTAAAATTCTAACAAACAAATTTAAAAATTAATTTCATTTGAACAATATTCTCATAAATATTTTTTCACTTGGAAATAAAAAGGATGCTTTTTTCAAAACAGCCTCTCATTAAAATGGGTTTTATTTGTTTGTATTTAATTATCTTGATCTGATTTCTTGACGCATAAATAGATAATAACTTATTGCAAACAAAAGAATAGTTCCTGCAATAAGTCCGGTTACTTGCGGCCAAACCATGAGCAAACTTTGACCAAGAGGCAGGGGTGTAGGAAGAGCACCTTCCACTTGTGACATTGTTAATGCTCCCAGACTTCTTACCGATGGCATGAGAAGAGTAATATTGGCATCACTAAAAAGCTGGCTGGGATTTAATCTCATTAAATTTAAAATTCCATTTTGAAAGTTTACGATTTGTTGTTCTGTAACCATTCCTCTTGGAGCCAAGCCTTTGGCAAGCAACTCAATAATCATATTATAAAAAACGCTGAAAAAAAGCCACACTGCAATACCTGATAAAGCAGAAGTAGCTGGTTGCCTAAAAGTTACTGAAAAAAGAATAGATAAATTAAGCCAGAAGGCGACATAAACTATACTAATTATCAAGTAAAATAATATTCGAAACAATTCATCGGAGGAAGGAGGAATTCCTAAAGCAATCAATCCGCAACCAATTACCAGCAGTCCCAATGTAAAGAAAAGAAAACTTACCACCATCAATGCAGCCATAAATTTTGCATTGATAATGTAATCTCTGTAAATAGGCTGGCTTAAGATTCTACTTAAAGTTCCTCTGTTGTATTCTGAATTAATAGCATCAAATCCTAAACTTATCCCAAGCAAAGGTGCCAGAAAACTGATAAAAATGATAAAAGGTGGCAAAGTGCCATCAGATAAAGTAAATAATTTTAGAAAAAAGAAACTGTCGCTCCCAACGCTGGCAGAAGATTTTGCAAACTGCCCCAAAGCTGTATAAAGTGACCCCATGCAGGTTAGCACAATTAATAAAATCATTACAATAAATCGCCAGCTCGTTACTTGATCTGATATTTCCTTTGAAACCATTACCCAGAAAGGATGTTTTACTTTCGTTTTTTTCATAACCGACAAGTTTGTTTCAAAAGTAGGTTGAAAATAACCAGAGAATTTTTCTGCAGAAGAAAAAGTATTATTCATCTTGATTTCCTCCTTCAAAAAATTGATTGTACACATCTTCCAAGCTGTGAGTTTCATCATTAAATACTTGTTTAGATAATGTTGGAATATCACCTGCAGCAATTAATTTTCCTTTTGAAAAAATTCCAACTGCATCACAAACTTGTTCCACCTGATGAAGATTATGAGAAGAAAAAAGAATAGTTAATCCTTGCTCTTTACGTAATCGCAAAATTAAGTCCAGAAATGATTTTACTCCTTGAGGGTCAATTCCGGAAGTTGGCTCGTCCAGAATAATCATTTCAGGATTTTTTATTAGTACATCTGCCAAACCAAGTCGCTGACGCATTCCACGAGAGTACTGTCCAGCTTTTTTATTTTCAACACCTTCCAGACCAACTAACTGAAAAAGTTCCAATGCTTTTTTTCGGGCTTCTTCTTCGGGAATGCGGTTCAGCATGGCGGTGTAAACGAGGTTATACAGTCCTGTTCTGTTATCATAAAATCCCACATCTTCAGGTAAATATCCTACTTTTCGTTTTACTTCGATAGGATAACGTGTCGGGTTGATACCACAAACTTCAACTTTTCCTTCAGTTGGTTCGGTTAATCCTAACATCATCAAGATGGTGGTAGATTTTCCTGCCCCATTAGGACCTAAAAAACCAAATATTTCCCCTTTTTTTACCGATAAATTTATCTGATCAACAGCCGTAAAAGATTTATATTTTTTTGTCAAATTAACCAATTCAACCATTATTTCGGACATAGTTACCTCCTTCCGAATTTTCTGAATAAATAAAATACGCCACCTAAAGCTGCTAATATAATGATGATTCCTATCCAGCCCCACACCATAGAAGTTTTAACCATTACTCTAAATGATATATCAGCAGTAGCTTCAGGAGTGCTGGCATTAATATTAACAATATAATCACCCGGAATAGCTTTTTTATCGGCATGTAGAGTGGCATTGACAGTAGCTTGTTCTCCAGGAAGTAATTTGTCTATTTTTGATGGTTCAAAAGTGACTTCCCATTTAGATGGAGTTGTTGCTTTCATTTCAATTCCAGATAAATCAGCGGACCCTGTATTTTTAACAACAAGTGTTACTTTCTTTTCTTTTCCAGCTGTAATGTTTGTGCTTACCAAACCTGTTGGAGTAGTGAGTTCTATGGCATAATTTCCTGTAATTACTACTTCCAGTTCTAAGTCAGCCGAAGTAGAACCTGTCACTGCACGCACTGGTATTTTGTAAGTTCCTGATTTTACTTTTGCATTAGGTTTTATATCGATGGTAATATCTTTGGTAGTATTGGGTTCCATTTCAACAGAAGTAACTTGCTTATAATCAGCATTAAAAGTAACAGTCCAACCTCTTGGGGCGTCGGCTATCAAGGCATAATGTTGTTTCTCGGCTGTCCTGTTTTTGAGCGTTGTTCTAAATGAAAAATTTGATGTTGCATTTCCCTGCATATTTGCTTGATCTGTGGTAAATTCTGTCTCGCTTGAACCTTTTTCAGTGACCGTAATCCTTAAGGTTAAAGAGGCAGAATCACCTGCTGCAACTCTAAAAGCATAAGTCCCTTTATTTACCTGAAAAGGAACTTCCACTTTTAAGGAAAGACTCTTTTTTTCTTTCGGAAGAACAGCAATTCTTCCTACTTTATACCCGTCCAGCCTCAATATGTAGTTCCAATTCCTTGGAATACCATTGATATTTATTTCTTGATTAAAAATGGATTCACCATTGTTAATAATATCAATTGTATAATCAACTGATTCTCCTGGCGAAACAAATACCTGTGTATAAGGAGTATACACTAACACGTTTTTAGAAGCAAAGGAAGTTAAAAATGAAAAGAAAATAAAAAAACATAAAAGAATCAAGTGTTGATTAAAAGATTTTTTCCATAATTTCATAAAAATTCCTCCCATTCTTTAAGTATGTTTATGTAATACGATTGCAAGTTTAGTAAATTATTTTATTTATAAATGTTAATTTTTTTAAAAAATTAAAATCGTATTTTAAAGCAAGATAAGTTGTATTTCTTTTTTATCAATTATTCTAAATTAAATTGATAATCTGCAATTTATTTATAGATTAAGAAGTTTGTTGATCAACCATGCTTTTCCCAAATAGAATGTTCTGTTTAATAATATAAAAATTTTTTCTGATTATTTTCTTTTAAAAATATTTAAAATATATTTTATGATTAAATGAAGATTTTTTTATAACTTTGAAAATCAAACAAGAAAAAAATTATTTCACTCAATAATACTCATAATCATGGGATACTATTTAAAATGTGTTATATAAAATATTTTTTATTTAATTTTTTTGAAGAAGTTTGGTTGTTATTTTAAAAAGCCATATTTTTGCACTGTAATTTTTTTCATAGTATTAGATTTTAAGGTTAACAGAAAAGATTGGTAGTCAAGCGTGACTACCTTTTCTTTTTTGTAGAACTTTTTGCTGTTTTTTTACTTCCTTTTCCACTCATCAACTTTTTCAACCTTCCTATTATTTTGTTCAGCTCTAAAAATTAAATTATTTTTGTACGAAAAATAATTTGTTATGAATATTCTCATCCTTGGTTCAGGTGGACGTGAACATGCCATTGCCTGGAAAATTTCACAAAGTCCAAAGGTTACTTGTCTGTATATTGCTCCAGGAAATGCTGGAACTTCCTCTATAGGAACCAATTTGCCTATCGAAGTAAATGATTTTGAGTCAATAAAAGAAGCTGTAAAGAATTTTCAAATTAACTATGTGATTGTGGGACCTGAAGAGCCCCTTGTTAAAGGAATTGTTGATTTTTTTCAACAAGATGAAGATTTGAAAAAAGTTTCTATGATTGGTCCTAATAAAAGGGCTGCTCAGTTGGAAGGAAGCAAAGATTTTGCAAAAAACTTTATGTTTCGTCATGGTATTCCAACTGCAAAATATTTAAGTGTTACTGCCACAAATCTGGAAGAAGGAATAGATTTCTTAAAAAAAATGCGTCCGCCTTATGTTTTAAAAGCTGATGGGTTGGCAGCAGGGAAAGGTGTAGAAATAATTTCTGAACTTGAAAAAGCTCAGGAAGAACTGAGAATAATGCTCGAAGGAAAATTTGGAACAGCAAGTCAAAAAGTAGTAATTGAAGAATTTCTTTCTGGAATAGAATGTTCTGTTTTTGTAATCACTGATGGAGAAAATTATAAAATTTTACCAGTAGCCAAAGATTACAAGCGAATTGGAGAAGGCGATACTGGTTTAAATACAGGTGGTATGGGAGCAATTTCCCCAGTTTCGTTTGCTGACGAAGCGTTTATGCAGAAAGTAGAAAAAAAGATTATTCAGCCAACTATTCAAGGGTTGTATGAGGAAGGAATTGTTTATAAAGGTTTTATATTTTTTGGATTAATGAAAGTGGACAGTGAACCTTATGTCATTGAATACAATGTTCGGTTGGGTGATCCTGAAACGGAAGCTATTATGCCTCGCATTTCTTCTGATCTGGTAGATTTGTTGGAAGGAATTACCTATTGTAATTTGAATGAAAAAAAGCTGGAAATTGATTCTCGCTTTGTAGCAACAGTTATATTGGCTTCAGGCGGTTATCCTGAAAAGTATGAGAAAGGAAAGGTAATCACTGGTTTAGAAAAAGTAAAAGATAGCATTGTCTTTCATTCTGGTACTGCTTTTAAAGATGGTAAAATTGTAACTAATGGTGGACGAGTGTTGGCAATTAGTTCCTATGGCAAAACAAAAGAAGAAGCATTGGAATTATCTTATCGAAATGCTGAAAAGATTCAGTTTGAAAATAAATATTATCGAAAAGATATAGGTTTTGATCTTTAAAAATGGGAATAATACACATAATTTCCTGGTAATCTTCTCCTTTTTTCTCTTTTTAACAAAATAATGAAAGAAATCAATCATGAAAAAAATAATTGTTGCTATTGATGGACCTTCGTCGTGCGGAAAAAGTACCATTGCCAAAGAATTGGCTCGTGATGTGGGATATGTTTATGTCGATACAGGAGCAATGTATCGAGCAGTAGCTTTATATTGTTTACAAAATGGCTGGTTAAAGGATTCTTCCCTTGATGAAGAAGCTTTAAAGAAAAATATAAAATCTCTCAAAATCGAATTTAAAACCAATGAAAAGGGAGAAACAGAAACTTATTTGAATGGCAGGAATATTGAAAAAGAAATTCGTTCGTTAGAAGTAGCAAATGCAGCAAGTCAAATCAGTACGTTAGATTTTGTTCGGAAGGAAATGGTTTGTCAGCAGCAAGAAATGGGGAAAGAGAAAGGAATTGTGATGGATGGTCGTGATATAGGAACAATTGTTTTTCCCGAAGCAGAATTAAAAATTTTTTTGACTGCCACACCTGAAATCCGTGCTCAAAGACGCATGTTGGAAATGCTGGAAAGAGGTGAAAAGGTAACTTTTGAAGAGGTTTTGAAAAACATCAAAGAACGTGATGAAAGAGATTCGCATCGCTCGGAAAGTCCTTTAAAAAAAGCAAAAGATGCTATTGTAATTGACAATTCTAATCTTACAAAAGAGCAACAACGAGAATTGGTAAAAACTTTATTTTTAGAAAAGGTGTTATCATAACAATAACGAAATTTCTTATCGTACTTTTTTCTTGTCATTTACTAAAAAATTTTATAAACTTTTTCTCTTGAAAATAGAAATAGATAAAAAATCGGGTTTTTGTTTTGGAGTTGTAAAAGCAATTGCCAAAGCCGAAGAAGAATTGGCAAAAGGGGAACCTCTTTATTGTTTAGGCGATATTGTTCACAATGAAGAAGAAGTTAAACGATTAGAAAAAATGGGGTTAATCACTATTGATTATGAACAATTTAAACAATTGCATGATGTAAGGGTTCTGATTCGTGCTCATGGCGAGCCTCCGCTTACTTATCAAATTGCTCGAGAAAATAACATTACCTTAATTGATGCCACGTGTCCTGTCGTTTTAAAATTACAATCCAGCATCAAAAAAACATATGAAGCCATTTCTTCGGAGGAACAAATTGTAATTTACGGGCAGGAAGGTCATGCAGAAGTAAGAGGATTGGTAGGACAAACCAATGATAATGCTATTGTTGTAGAAAATGAAGAAGATTTGAAAAAAATTGATTTTACTAAAAAAATTCATTTATTTTCGCAAACTACCAAAGATTTGGAAAGTTTTAACCATTTGGCAACAACTATTTCAGAAAAAATAAAGAAAAAAGAAAATTTAAAAATAAGCGATACAATTTGTCGTCAGGTGGCGAATAGAATCCCAAATATTACTAATTTTGCACGGCAACATGATATTATTTTATTTATAAGTGGCAAAAAAAGTTCTAATGGGAAAGTGCTGTTTGAACATTGTAAGAAAATAAATCCCAATACTTTTTACATTTACAATTGTAATCAAATTGATAATATGACGATTGACCTTACAAAAAAAATAGGTATTTGTGGGGCAACTTCCACACCCAAATGGTTGATGGAATGTGTAGCAGAAAAATTAAGACAAAAAGTTAATTAACAATTTTAAAGAAATTAATTGAAAAACTTATCATAATGGAATATAGTATTAAATGTATCGGTTTACTTACTTCTGGAGGTGATGCTCCGGGAATGAATGCTGCAATCCGAGCAGTAACACGGACAGCTATTTTTAATGGAATTCGTGTAAAAGCCATTTACAGAGGATATAGAGGACTTATTACGGGTGAAATTACAGAGTTTAAAACAGAAAATGTAAGTAATATTATTCAACAAGGGGGAACTATTTTAAAAACTGCCCGTTGTGATGAATTTATGGCACCTGAAGGTCGTAAATTAGCTTACAAAAACATGCAAAAAGAAGAGATTGATGCTTTAATTGTTATTGGTGGTGATGGAACTTTTACAGGTGCTCGTATTTTTGCTCAAGAATTTAATGTCCCGATTATTGGAATTCCGGGAACCATTGATAATGATTTGTATGGAACGGATGTAACAATTGGTTTTGATACCGCTTTAAATACCATCATAGAAGCGGTTGATAAGATTCGTGACACTGCTTCGTCGCATGAACGTTTGTTTTTCATTGAAGTGATGGGACGCGATGCTGGTTTTCTGGCTTTAAATAGTGCGTTGGCTTCAGGAGCAGAAGCTGCCATTATTCCGGAACGAGAAACAAAAGTAGATCAATTGGAAGAAGTAATTAAAAATGGTTTCAGAAAATCCAAAAATAGCAGTATTGTTATTGTAACTGAGAGCAAAGTGACTGGTGGAGCTAACGGTTTGGCTGCACGTATGCGAAAAGAACATCCTGAATATGATGTACGAGTAACTATTTTGGGGCATATTCAACGCGGAGGTTCTCCTTCCGTTTCTGACAGAATTTTGGCAAGCCGAATGGGAGTGGCTGCAGTTGAAGCTTTACTGGACGAACAACGCAGTGTTATGATTGGTGTTGTTAATAATGAAATTGTAAATGTGCCGTTTACAAAAGCTATCAAATATAATAAACCCATAGATGAAGATTTGCTCCAAATCATTCAGGTTTTATCCATTTAATGGGGAAAAGATGAATTCCAAACAAAACAGAAAATCGCATATTGTTTTTCCTGTTTTCCACACTTTTTTGCAACACTCTTATAAGTATTTGAATTCTATGTTCAACTTAGAAGTGCAAATTTCCTGATAATTTTTACATAGGTTTTTTTAAAACAAAACTATAAAAAACATTGCAGGGGATTGCCAAGCGGCTGGGGGTGCAAAACCCCCAAAGAGTGTTAGCCCACATTGCAGGTATTATCGAGTTAAGTACCTGTAAAAAAGTGGATGTTTTTTTGAGGAGGGGCCTTTGGGTGCCACACAATGGTACTTTTTCTTTCTCTACTCAAAAATTTAAAGCGAATTAACTTGACAGGGTCAATTTTTAGCGAAAAAACAATCAATTTCTGCAGAAAAGTATCTAAATTTTGATTATTATTAACAATCAGGGAACGCATACCCTGCAATGTGGGTTAGGATTTTTTTAATCTTTAAATTTAGCAGATAAATATTCTCTATTCAAACGAGCTATGTTGGAAATTGAAACATTTTTCGGACATTCTGCTTCACAAGCTCGTGTGTTAGTACAATTCCCAAATCCAAGTTCTTCCATTTTAGCCACCATTGCTTTAGCTCGCTTAGCTGCTTCTACTTTCCCCTGAGGTAAAAGTGCCAGATGACTTACCTTTGCAGCAACAAACAACATGGCAGAAGCATTTTTACAAGCAGCTACACACGCACCACAGCCAATACAAGTAGCAGCATCCATAGCTTCATCTGCACGATCCTTTGGAATAAGAATATTATTGGCATCAGGAGCTCCTCCTGTGTTTACTGAAATAAAACCTCCCGCTTGAATGATTTTATCAAAAGCACTTCGGTCGACAATCAAATCTTTCACAACAGGAAAAGCAGCCGACCGCCATGGTTCAACAACAATGGTATCGCCATCTTTAAATTTTCGCATGTGAAGCTGACAAGTAGTAACCTCTGTATCAGGACCGTGAGGATGTCCATTGATATACAAACCACACATGCCACAAATTCCTTCACGACAATCATGGTCAAAGGCTACAGGCTCGATATGTTCTTTAATTAATTTTTCATTCAATATATCCAGCATTTCCAAAAAAGAACTATCGGTTGGAACATTTTCTAAATTATAAGTTTCAAACTTTCCCTTAGCTTTGGCACTGACTTGCCGCCATATTTTTAAGGTAATATTTATTGTTTTCTCCATAAAAACTGATATTTTTTTAAAAAGACTTTCTGTTTCTTATTCTTTATAATTTCTTTGCTGAAGTTGAATAAATTCAAATTTGAGTGGTTCTTTCAACAAAATGGGTTCTGTATCTTCTCCGGTATATTTCCAACAAGAAACAAACGAAAATTTCTCATCATTACGCAGCGCTTCTCCCTCAGGAGTTTGATATTCTTCACGAAAATGCCCTCCACAAGACTCTTCGCGTAACAATGCATCACGAGCAATTAATTCGCCTATATCAATAAAATCAGCCAAACGCAAAGCTTTTGCCAACTCATTATTAAAATCATACTCATCTCCTGGAACATAAACGTTAGTCAAAAACTCCTTTTGAATATCTTTAATTTTTTCCAATGCAATTTGAAGTCCTTCCCTATTCCTCGACATTCCTACTAAATCCCACATTATTAATCCTAATTCACGATGAATAGAATCAACGGTACGTTGTCCTTTTATATTCATTATTTTTTTAATTCTTTCGGAAACATTTTTTTCTGCTTCATCAAATTCAGGCAAATCGGTGCCCATACGTGGAACTTGAATCTGATCAGCTAAATAGTTCTGTATAGTATAAGGCAAGATGAAATAGCCATCGGCAAGTCCTTGCATTAAAGCCGAAGCTCCCAAACGATTAGCCCCGTGATCTGAAAAATTCGCTTCACCAATACAAAATAACCCTTTTATCGAAGTTTGAAGTTCATAATCAACCCAAATACCACCCATTGTGTAATGAATAGCAGGATAAATCATCATAGGTGTTTTATAAGGATTTTCATCAACAATTTTTTCATACATCTGGAATAGATTACCATAACGTTCGCGAATCTCTTCTTCACCTAAACGTTGAATAGCATCTGAAAAATCAAGATAAACTGCCAGACCCGTATTCCCAACTCCATAACCCGCATCGCAACGTTCTTTAGCAGCACGCGAAGCAATATCACGTGGGACAAGATTCCCAAAAGCAGGATAACGACGCTCTAAATAATAGTCACGATCTTCTTCTTTCAAATCGGTTGGTTTTAGTTTCCCAGCCCGAATAGCTGCTGCATCTTCTTTTCTTTTAGGAACCCAAATACGTCCATCGTTTCGTAACGATTCAGACATTAAAGTAAGTTTTGACTGATAATCACCATGCAAAGGAATACATGTAGGATGAATTTGCACAAAAGCAGGATTAGCAAAATAAGCACCTTTTCTATATATCTGCATCACAGCGGAACCATTTGAAGCCATCGCATTGGTAGAAAGGAAATAGGTATTTCCATAACCTCCGGAAGCAATTACTACTGCATGAGCAAAATAACGTTCAATTCTTCCTGTAATTAAATTACGAGCAATGATTCCGCGAGCACGCCCCTCAATAATGACCACATCTAACATTTCATAACGAGGATACATTTTGACCGTACCACTGGCAACCTGACGACTCAAAGCCGAATAAGCACCTAACAATAATTGTTGTCCTGTTTGTCCTTTTGCATAAAAAGTACGGGAAACCTGAGCTCCACCAAACGATCGATTTTCAAGTAATCCTCCATATTCACGAGCAAAAGGTACGCCTTGTGCCACACATTGATCAATAATATTATTGGAAACCTCAGCTAAACGATATACATTCGCTTCACGCGAACGAAAATCGCCACCTTTTATCGTATCATAAAAAAGCCGAAAGACAGAATCACCATCATTTTGATAATTTTTGGCAGCATTAATTCCACCTTGAGCTGCTATAGAATGTGCACGACGTGGAGAATCCTGAATACAAAAATTCAGTACATTAAATCCCAATTCACCCAACGAAGCAGCAGCAGATGCTCCTGCCAAACCCGTGCCTACCACAATTACATCTAATTTACGTTTGTTGGTAGGATTTACCAGTTTTTGATGAGCTTTGTAGTTGGTCCATTTTTCAGCCAAAGATCCTTCTGGAATATGGGCATCAAGAATAAAATTTTCACCTTCCTGAGTTTTTTCGTTATTTTTCATATTTGGATTTATATTGATAAGCTTTTCTCTGATTTTTAAAAATTTATTGTAATATATTTACTATCAAATAATAAATAGGAACAGACATAAACATTAATACAATAATAGTAGAAACCACATTGCCAATTACTCTTATGCGGGGTAACCATTTTTTATTATTTAATCCTAAAGAATGTAAAGCACTCCAAACACCATGTGTTAAATGCAACCACAAAGCCACCAACCAAATGATATAAAGAACACAATAAATCCAATGGCTAAAAAGTGAACTTACATAAGCAGCACCATTCTGTGGATCAAAAGCTCCCGTATGTATTCCTGATAATTCAGCAAACTGCATCTTAAACCAGAAATTATATAAATGTAAAACAATGAACCCCACTATTATTACCCCTAATATCAGCATGTGTTTTGATGACCACTCCACATCAGTTGGTGTGGCTTTTACAGCATAACGAACTTCTCCACGAGCACGAAGATTCAAAAAAGATAAATATAAAGCATACAAAATATGCACTACAAATCCCAATGCCAAAACAAGTGAGCCAATTACAGCATACCAATTTGCTCCCAAAAAAGCACATATTTGATTATAACTTTCAGGAGAAATAATAACCACAATGTTCATACAACTATGGAATAATAAAAAAAGCACCAGAAAAATTCCTGAAATGCTCATGATAAATTTTCTTCCGATGGGAGAATCAATTAGCCACATAAATTTTATTTTTACTTGATTTACAATTAATTTTTAGAAAATCAAACAATTATATTTTTTAGAACTTTCTTTTAAAGTTGCCACAAAAGTACTACTTTGAACGTAAAGAAACAAAAAAATTAAAGAAAAATTTCTTTAATTTTCTTCAGCTTTGTAACAAATTTACTAAATTTCCCTTTCTGAAAAGTTGTAATTTATTATATATAAAATATACCACTTTTGAAAGGGAAATCTGTTAGAATATATTGTTGTGTGAAAGTGCTTCTGAGCTTAGGAATTAGTAATAAGTCTTTCTTAAAGTATTGCCAAATATACAATAGAATTTTGTAGGCGAGCATACAAACAAAACATGTCCTCTGGTTCTTTTTTCTTTTCTTAAATAAATAAGCCTTATCTCTTCCAAACCTATTTTTAATAAAGTACAAAAAGCATTCTCTGCTAAAGATAAATCTTTAATCGCTTATAAACTGTCTATTTACTGGCATCGGTAGTTTGTAAATCTGTTTTTATCAAATAACAACCATCCAACAGGCATTCCTTTTTCAATGCTTCTTCATCTACCAAAAGGTCTAAAAAATGTTCTTCATTTATCCGCAGAGTTAAGCATTTGCGGACAATATCTTTCTTATAAATTACTATAAGGTGAAAATTACCATATTTAATAAAAAACGTCAACATCTTAAAATTTGACATTGACGTTTTTTTATAAAATAGAATTTTTAATTCATTTAGTAACCTCTGATGGCTTTAATACCGGGCAGTACACGACCTTCGATAGCTTCAAGCAAAGCTCCACCACCAGTCGATACATAAGAAACCTTATCTGCCAAGCCATATTTATTGATACAAGCCACTGAATCACCACCACCTACCAGCGAAAAAGCTCCATTTTTAGTAGCTTCTACTATAGCTTGGGCAACTGCCAATGAACCGTGTGCGAAATTATCAAATTCAAAAACCCCTACTGGACCGTTCCATAAAATAGTTTTGGAAGATTTAATAATATCACTGAAAATTTTTTCTGTTTCAGGACCAATATCTAAACCTTGCCAACCATCAGGAATTTCATTTACAGGAACAACTTTTGTGTGAGCATCATTACTGAATGAATCGGCAATTTTAGCATCTACAGCCAAAACCATATTGACACCTTTGTTTTTGGCTTTTTCAAGCAATTTTAAAGCTAATTCAAGCTTATCATCTTCGCAAATAGAATCACCAATTTTCCCACCCAATGCTTTAATAAAAGTATAAGTCATTCCACCGCCGATGATAAGATTATCTACCTTATTTAGTAAATTTTCTATAATGTCAATTTTTGAAGATACTTTTGAACCACCCATAATAGCAGTAAAAGGATGTTCAGCATTATTCATTATTTTTTCGATGGCTGCTACTTCCTTTTCCATAAGATAACCAAACATTTTATGATTTTCGTCAAAATAATCGGCTATCAATGCAGTAGAAGCATGTGCACGGTGAGCTGTCCCAAAAGCATCATTTACGTATACATCAGCGTATGAAGCCAATGTTTGGGTAAATTTTTTCTGGCGTTCTTTTAGTTCTTTTTTTGCAATTGCAATTTCTTCTTCAGTAGCGGTTTCAGGTAAGCGAGGTTTTCCTTCTTCTTCTTCGTAAAAACGTAAATTTTCTAACATTAAAGCTTCACCTGGTTTAAGTTCAGCTACCATTTTTGCTGTCTCTTCACCTATACAATCAGGTGCAAATTTTACGGTTATTCCCAGTAATTCAGAAACGCGAGGTAAAATGTGTTTTAAAGAATACTTGGGATCAGGATTTTTTTTAGGCCTGCCCATGTGTGAAGCAATGATAACGCTTCCCCCATCATTTAAAATTTTTTTCAAAGTGGGAATTGCTGCGCGAATACGAGTATCGTCCGTAATGTTAAAATTTTCATCGAGTGGTACATTAAAGTCCACGCGTACAAATGCCTTTTTGCCGGCAAAATTAAAAGAATCTATTGTTTGCATAATCTTCAAATATTTAAAAATAATGTTTATGATTTTGTAAAAAATCAGCAAAGAACCATTTGCAAAAATAGTAAAATTATGGTTTGTATTTCAACCTTTGAAAAACCTTTATGAATCCTTAATTTTTTATTCTTATTTCATAAGCGACCGGAATTGCTTTTTTGTACAAAGCTATTACCCCACAATATTTTTCGTATGAAAGTTTAACCGCCTTTTCAAGTTTTTCCATGGGAAGCTCTTCTCCTTCAAATTCGTAAATGATTTTCATAGAAGTATATTGTTTGGGATCTTCTTCACTTACTTCTGCTTCTATTTGAATATCAAAACCTTTCAGGCCAACTCTCATTTTTTTCAAAAGAGAGACTACATCTATTCCGCTACAACCTGCGGCTGCAACTAACATCAGCTTTTTTGGTCGAGGACCTGCATCATCGCCACCTGCTTCCTTTGCCAGATCAATGGTAATAAGATGCCCATCAACTTCTGTATCGAAAATATTATTTTTTCTCCAAATTGTTTTAGTCGTATGTTGAACCATAGTTTTTTGATTTATAACTTATCTATTTAATGTTTTAACAATTTTAAAAAAAATTAGTTCAACCAACTTACTTTAGAATTGATAAAAAATTAATTGATTTTGAAATAATATTTTTTAATTTGAGAGATTTTTAGAATTTTTTTGGAAATTATTCGTAAGTATTTTATTTCATTTACAGTTTTTCCCTGTCAATATTCTTGTAAAAAAATCTTACAAAATAAAATTAGGTGATAATGCTTTTACAATCACCTAAAATCAAAAATTTATTTTATTTTTTGTGACCCCGGAGGGGCTCGAACCCTCGACCCATTGATTAAGAGTCAATTGCTCTGCCAACTGAGCTACGGAGTCAATGTTTTTTCAAGTGCAAAAATACATGAAAATCGAGGTATTTCCAAACGTATGAAAATTAAAATCAAGGGCACAAAACTTTAAAGGCTTACTGTACCGTGCTTCCGTGCACAAGTGTTACTTTTGTAAGTTGATTTTTTTAACAACTAATTAAATAAACTAAGATAACCAAAGTTTCACACTTCGTTTTTTAATGGGTTTAAAGACAGGAAAAATGAAAGTCTTGAAACCTTTCAAAATATTATATTTTCTAATTCATTTGATTGAAATCTGTTCCAATTTCAAAAATTTTTTCCCTAATTTTTTCTGATAGCATATTTTTCTGTTTTTTATAATTATACAACTATAATACTCATTTTTAATGAGATATTAGATAAAACATGCTACTTTTTTTACTTTGTTCCCAGCACTTTTTAACTGCGAAACCTTTATTAACTTACAGTTCCAAATCAACATTTATCAATTCGTGCCAGGGCAAACCCTGTTTGTTGAGTTGTTCCATGAAAGGATCCGGATCGAACTCTTCTACATTGAAAACGCCCGGTTTTTTCCATTTTCCCTGCAAAAACATCATGGCACCAATCATGGCAGGAACGCCGGTGGTATAACTTACGCCCTGCGTGCCGGTTTCTTTGTAAGCTGCTTCGTGGCTGCAATTGTTGAATATGTAGTAAGTTTTTTCTTTGCCGTCTTTTATACCA
>Ga0116192_1000263_pt1 | contig 41557 bp, 46 predicted proteins | sample AD_UKC113_MetaG_FD_89876 | JGI IMG/M metagenome (GOLD analysis project Ga0116192, IMG submission 89876) | Active sludge microbial communities of municipal wastewater-treating anaerobic digesters from Hong Kong - AD_UKC113_MetaG | ecosystem: Engineered > Bioreactor > Anaerobic > Digestate...
AATAACGACCTCGCGGCTTTCGAGGAACTGGTGCGCCTTTACCAGGACAGGGTGTACGCGCTCTGCCTGCAGCTTTCCGGCCACCGGGACGACGCCCAGGACCTGGCCCAGGAGACCTTCGTCAGGGCGTACCGCGCCCTGTCAGGTTTCCGTAACGAGGCTGAATTCGGCACCTGGCTGCACCGCATTGCCGTGAACGTGTGGCTCAACTTCCGCCGGCGGAACGGCAGGGAGTTCCAGCTTTCCCTCGACGAGCCCCTGCGGACCGCCGACGGCGGCGAACTGCTGCGCGGGGTCGCCGGCACGGACGGAGACCCGCTCCGGGCTCTGGAGGAAAAAGAGATGGGCGAACTGGTGCGGGCGGCCTTGAAGGATCTGTCGGAAGAGCACCGGGTGGTGCTGGTGCTCCGGGAGATGGAAGGGTACACTTACGAAGAAGTTTCACGCCTGCTCGGCTGCTCTCTGGGAACGGTGAAGTCCCGCCTCAGCCGGGCGCGAGAGGCGATCAGATTTAAAATAATCGAGCTGGCGCGGAAGGCCGGGGAGGACCTGCCCGCCGGCGGGGAGAAAAGGTGACGGCAATGGACTGCCGCGAAGCGCTTCTCTTGATTTCGCCCCATCTGGACGGGGCACTGACAATGGAAGAGGAAGCCGCCCTGGCCGGGCACACCGGGTCCTGCCGGGCTTGCGCCGCCGAGCTTGCCTTGCAGGAGAAGCTTTCCGCGGCGCTGCGGGAGTTCGGCCGGCTGGAGGCGCAGGCGCCGCCCGAACTGTGCGGCCTGGTGATGAGCAGGCTGCGGGCTGAGCGCAAGACCGCTTTGGCCCGGCTGCCGGCGGCCTGGCGCAAGGCCCTGGCGGCGGCCGCCGCCGTTTTGCTCATAACCTGCGGGACGGCAACGGGGCTGAAAATAGCCGGCGGCGGGAAGATGATCGGCCTCGGGACGCCGGCGAAAGTGGAAGGTCCCGGCAGCCCCGCCGGTTTAATAAACGGGGGCGGCCCTGCCGGGCCGTCCGGTGAGGCAACTGCTCCTGGCACGGGCAACGCGCAAGAAGGCAATACGCCTTATGACAACGGGGGCAACGGTCCCGGCAGCCCGCTTACGGCCGCCGGCGGCCCCGCTGGTATTGAGCCCGGCGCTGAAGGTACTGCCGATGCGCCCCCTGCAGGTGTTTCTTCCGTTCCCGCGGAAGGGCCGCGCGTCCTTCTGAGCAGTGGGGTGAAAGTAACCAGCACCATTTTGAAAACAGCCGTGGAGGATTTGACGGAGGCCAGGGCCAAAGCGGTGGCGCTGGCGGCCGGGGCTGAGGCTTCCACCCAGGTGTTTCGCGAACAGGCCGGCGGACGGAAGATTATAGTGCTCAGGATGGCCGTGGCGGCGGGGCGCGCGCCCGATCTCATAGCGGGCCTGTACGGGATTGGAAACGTTATCGACAGGCAGGACGAGAGCCGTGACATCACCCCCCTTTACAACGAAACGCTGGTCCAGTACAACGACCTTATTTCCCGGAAAAATTCGGCCGTTGACGCCGAGGAACAGCGCCGGCTGGAGGCGCAGGCCATGTCGTACAGGCAGCAGTTGGACGCCTGGGAAGCGGAGGCCGGCAAGCGCATAATCACCCTGTGGCTCGAGAGCAAATAAAAACAATTGACCGAAAGAGAAACGGGCATTATCAGCCCGTTCTTTATTTTCCGGGCTATTAATTAAAATTAACAGCCGGGCCGGGTCCGGTTCACGGCCAGGCGGCTTCGCAGGCGGCCAGGAGTTCTTCCAGCAGGCCGGTCATCTCTTCAACCGTAACCGGCTCCGCCGGCGCGAACGCGCCTCCCGCCCGGCCGGCGAACATCCCGGCGGCGGCGACCCGGCTTACCGCTCCGGCGGCCCAGGGCGGTATGTCCCCGGCATCCGCAAAGGGAGGCGCCGGGCCGGCCGCAGCCTCCAGTCCCAGGTCGCGCAGGACGGCGGAGAGAATTACCGCGGCCTCCGCACGGCTCAAGTCAGCCGAGGGAAGGAACCTTCTGTCGGGGTATCCTTTAATAACCCCGTGCGCCCAGGCGTCACCCACCGCAGGTTGAAACTCGGCCGGAATGTCTTCCGTATCGACGAACACCAGGGGCCAGTTGCCGGCGGCCGGCCAGTTCAGCAGCCGCGCCAGCGCGGCCACGGCTTCCGCCCGCTTCAGCGGCGCGTCCTGCGGCCGTTCAATCTGTCCCCGTCCTCCTTCCCCGCCGGTACGCCCAAGCACGCCGGCCATTGCCCCCGTCACCGGACTGAACGCCTCCGCATCACCATCAGGCAGGCTTACCTTCATGCCGTTTACCCCCCCGGTCGCCTTGTTTACCGCCACCAGCGTAAAGTCACCCTCTCCAACGTCCTGCCGCAAAGGGCAACTGAACCTTCCGGACCCGTCGGCAGCCGGCCGCTCCACCTCCGCCCCCCGCCAGAGGTAGACCGTCGTACCGGTTCCGGTCCGGCCTGTCAATACCAGTTGCCCCTGCAGGGGAACAACCGAGAAAAACAGCGCGGGCGACGGCTCGCTGGAATGTCCGCTCGCGGAAAGCAGCAGGCTGCCGGAAATCTGGGGAGCCGTGTAATATTCTATCTCAATGTCCCCGCCCGGTTTCAAATCTTCCGGAAGGACAGGGCAGCCGTTCACGTAAAAGCGGCTCAAATCGGAAACGCGGTAGCGGCGGCCGTCGGCGGTGACAATCGCGCCCGCCTCCCTGTCATATTCCCTCAGCACGCCGGCAGTGTACAACGTATCGGCTATATCAAGCCGCCACACCGAATTTCCGGCCGCGTCGGCGGTAATCCGCACCCTCAGTCCGGAGGCGATCGCCTCCGGGGTGACCTTCACCCCCCAGCGGTAGATCACGGCTTCCGGAGGCAGGCGGAAGGTGCGGTAACGCCCCTCGTCGTCAAGCAGGTAAAGGGTCCGGTCTTTTTTGATATAGTCGATCGCCCGGCCGTAAAGCACGCTGCTGTATGCCACCAGGCCGATTGCCTCGCCGGTGTCCGGCAGCAGCACGGCCGCCGCGTGATCCCCCGGCCGCACCGCCGCGAGGTCCGCACTCTCCCTGTCCTTCCTGACGGGCGCTCCCGGAAACAGCCGGCAGGAAAACCCGTTTTCCATCCTGATCCCGCCGCCGGCCGGGTTGACTTCAACAACCGTACCCAGCAGCACCCGCCGCTTTACCGCCAGGTACTGAACTTCTCCGCTGGCAGGCGCCAGGTGAAGATGCACCGGCATGCCCGGCAGCACTTCCACCAGTTCTTCGAGAGCGCCGGTTCCGAAGAGGGTGTCCGCCGTCTCGATGCCGGCGTAGCTGTCCTCGTAATTAAAAACCGCACCGGGCGAAATCCGGTAGGTACCGCCTCCCCCTTCAAGGCTGATCGTCTTCCGCCCGTCTTCCGAACGCACCGACGCAACCACGCCGTCACGCTCAGTAAAGGCCGCGCGCACCTGCCTGATTTTCTGGTCCGCGGGGTTGACCACCGCGGTTACCTCGATTCCCGCCGGCAATTCCCCGGCAGTGGCCAAACGGTTGTTCAGGACGATTTCCGCGTCCGGGGCAAGTCCGTACCCGCCCAGCCTTGCCTCCGGGTTGATTTCCGTGAAGGTAACTCCTTCCGGCGTCTTCAGCGCTTTTATTCCCGCCGCCCGCCACAGGCGCGCCGCCAGGTAGATCCCCTTCTCCGTCCGGTAGGCCTGCGCGCCCGGGAAAAGGTGGCCGGCATCGCCGGGGGCGACGGCACCGTTGATCAGGTTGGTCAACGGCCGGCCGGCCGGGCTTATCGCCGTGCCGTCCGCCAGCACGATTTTACCCCCTTCCACATCCTCGACCACGCTTTCCGCAGGCGGCTGCCCCCAGACCAGGGCGAAGTCCTGGACCGGAACGGCGGCGCCGCTCAAAACGTTCCGGCGCACGGCGGCGCCGGTCACCAGCACGGTGTATTCGCCGGGCGCGGGATCGGGCAGGTAAACCTGTTCCACATTATTTACCCTGTCCGGGACATTTTTGCCTAAAAAGTGATTGCCGTAGTAAAACCTGCCGTCCGGCGCCCGGACAACCAGGTCCAGATCGTTGATCAGGGTTTGAGTGCTTCCCTGCCCGGCCGGGGGATCGGTCCAGGCCAGGGTGGCTTTAAAAGGAGCCGACGCGTCAGCGACCCGGAAAGTGTACGAAATTTCCTGACCGCCGGACACGCCGGCCCATTCGTCGGCCAGCCGGAAAGAACCGTCTTTCAGAGCTATTACCGTCCCGGCCAGATCCATAACGCCGAAGCCGCCTCCGGACGCATCTCCCGCCGCCGGGCGGGCGCCGTTGACCAGCGCGGCTTTGATCAGGGCGGCGGACGGAGCGGGAACGTCCATGTGTTTTTTAAAATACTCCCGCAGGAGCGCCGCCGAACCTCCGGCCACCGCCGCCGCCATGCTTGTCCCCTGCATGCGGGTGTAGGCCGGGTATCCCGGCAAGTTGCCGTCGACCAGGCGCGAGCAGGCGGAGATTACGGCTGATGCGGGAGCCAGCAGTTCGGGCTTTATCCGCCCGTCACCGGCCGGGCCGCGGGAAGAAAAATCAGCGGGCGCGGCGGTGTCGTCCGTACCGGGGTTGAAGGCGGGCCGCGGCAGCACGGAGGCGCCGACAGCCAGGGCGTTCTTGCTGTTGGCCTCGGCGGTAATGGCGCCGGCGGGGCGCCCGTTGTTGCCCGCGCCGAAGATCGCGAGAAAGTCGGGGTGCTCCCGGACGAAGTCATCCACCTGCGCGGCCCGCTCCGTATACGTGTTCGGCCCGCCGCCCCACCCGTCCACGTGGACGCGGGCGCCCGCCGAATATGCCGGCCAGAAAAGTTCCGAAAGGTCGTCCGGGGGTTCCGGTTCGCCGTTCTGATTCAGTATGGCCTGGAAATAGATGCCGGCGCCCGGCGCAATACCGCGGAATTTTCCGCCGGAGGCCGCCCCGGTCCCCGCCACGGTGGCCGCCATGTGGGTGCCGTGCCCGTCCGGGTCGTCCGGCACATCGCGCCCCGCCCAGGATTTCAACAAAACTATTTTGGGCATTTTACCGGGCACGCTCCGCAGGTCCGGGTGGATGTCGTCCAGCCGGCCGGTATCCAGGCCGCTGTCGGCTATGGCCACAATCTGGCCTTCCCCGGTAAGCCCCCGGGGCGCAACAAACCCGGGCGCGCTCACAGCAGCGGCGCCGGTGATGTCCCCGGCGCGGTCGTTCAGGAAGGCGACCGGGTACTTCATATGCGGCTCAATTGCCATAGCGGGTATTGAGAAAGCTGTTTCCGTGATTTTTCCTCGAATCTCCGGCAGTAAGGGAAACACGCAACGATCGTTCTTTAACGCCGAAACCATTAAAAAACACAGAAATAGAAACAGCCATAGACAGGTCATTACATGGTAACGTTTGCTGAACCGCATAAAAACCCCCGCAACATTTTACAAATAAGTTATGATTTTAAAGAATTAACAATTAGCTTCGACAATGTTTATTCTTATTCCTTTAAGATAGTTAAATTAATTAATTATTTTCAAGTACAAATAAGACCGGGCGCAAAGCCCGGCCTTTTTACTTGCTTACACTATTTTTTTAAAAAGTTCAGCGCAGAGAAAAATTTTTTAAATGTCTCTTTACCTGAAAACGACGACTAAGGTAAAATACATGTAAGATTATCTTACCAGGAAAGGAAGACTGTCGTGGATGAACAATTTGAAGTGGCTAAAATAACTTCAAAAGGGCAAATGACTCTACCTTCTTCGGCCAGGAAGCTGTTGGGAATTAAAAAAGGTGACCACCTGGCCGTATACGTTAGGGGTGATGAGGTGATTTTGCGGAAGTTCGTACCTTTTAAAAAAGCAAGCCGCAAAGACGCTGTCTTCAGCTTAATCGGCAAGGGCGAAGGCCCGCCGGATCTGGCTGAAAATCACGACAGCTACCTGGACACTAAAGAAGGGGCTCGGGGCGAATGACGGTGTTGGTTGACTCCAGCGCCGTGCTCGCTCTTTTAAACCGGTGCGACCATTGGCACAGGACTGCTGTTGAGATATTACAGCAATTGGTCAACCGGGGCGCAGTTTTTATCATGACAAACTTCCTGCTCGCGGAAGCCCATGCCTTGATTTTAACCAGGCTGGGAAGGGAGATCGCCCGTCAGTGGCTGCTTACGTTTGACTGGAACCTGATCGCAGTGGCTCCCGGCGATGAAAGGCACGCTATTGAAATCATCAGGCGCTATGAGGACAAAGACTTCTCATTAACTGACGCTACAAGCTTCGCCGTAATGCAGCGGCATGGAATTGAACTGGCATTCACCTTCGACCGCCATTTTAAACAATACGGACTGGCTGCAATCGGCCGGCCGGAATAAAGCGGCCGGGCGCAAAAGCCCGGCCTTTTACATAATCACACTATTTTTTTATAATTTCTCCCCTTGTTGACGGCGCTCAAGACGTGAATGTCGTTGAGGGCGCGGCCGGTGCCCTTGGCGACGCAGGAAAGCGGGTCGTCGGCGACGTGAACCGGCAATCCGGTCTCCCTGCTCAGCAACTTGTCTATGCCGCCCAGCAGCGATCCGCCGCCAGTCATGACAATGCCCTTGTTGATGATGTCGGCCGCCAGTTCGGGCGATGTCCTCTCGAGCACTTCCTTGACGCCGCCCACGACCAGGTCGAGGGTTTCCCTGATGGCGTCGTGCACCTGGCGGTTGGTGACGGTTATCGCCTTCGGCAGGCCGGTAACCATGTCCCTGCCCCTTATTTCCATCGACTTCACCTCGGCGCCGGGGATGTAGGCGGTGCCTATTCCAATCTTCAATTCCTCGCCGGTGCGCTCTCCGATGGCGATGTTGTATTCCCTGCGGATATACTTGACGATGGCCTCGTCAAACTTGTCCCCGCCGATGCGCAGGGACCTGCTGCACACGATGCCGCCCAGGGAAAGCACGGCGATGTCGGTGGTGCCGCCGCCGATGTCCACCACCATGGAGCCGCTCGGCTGGGAGATGTCCAGTCCCGCTCCGAGGGCGGCGGCAAGCGGCTCCTCGATGAGGAGCGCCTCCTTCGCGCCGGCCTGAACGGCCGCCTGCCGGACGGCGCGCTCCTCCACGCCGGTTACGCCGGAGGGGATGCACACCATGAGGCGGGGGCGGAAGAAAAATTTCCTCCCCCCGTCGGCCTTGAGCATAAAGTAGCGCAGCATTTTTTCGGTAATCTCGTAGTTGTCGATCACGCCGTTGCGCAGCGGCCGGATGGCCACGATGTTCCCCGGGGTGCGTCCCAGCATCCTGCGCGCCTCGGAGCCGACCGCGATAACGCGGCCGCTGTCTTTTTCAATGGCCACCACGGACGGCTCCCGCAAAACTATCCCCTTTCCCTTGACAAAAACCAGCACGTTCGCGGTGCCGAGGTCCACGCCGATATCACTGCCACCGAACATAAAGGTTTGTCCCCTTTCCTACAACAAAAAATAACGGGCCTGTCCTTCCCACGTCTGACTTTTAAAAAAGTAAACTCTTTACATTATTGCCGTCGCGGCCGAGCAAAGGTAATATTCTACCTTTTTCGGCAAAATCCTGTTAACGGTTTGAAGATCAGGCCAATTCTTTGTATTTTCTGCGGGTGGCTTCGCCGCCGCGCAGGTGGCGCTCCGCTTTGTTGTATTCGAGAACTGCCTTGACCTCCTGGGCGAGCTGCTTGTTGAGGGAAGGCAGCCGCTCGGTCATGTCCTTGTGCACCGTGCTCTTGCTCACGTTGAAAACCTGCGCGGCCTGCCTCACAGTGGCGTGCGTTTCCAGGATGTGGGCGCAGATATCCAATACCCGCCTTTGAATATACTCCTGCATTACCCTACCTCCCCTTTTGATCGTGGGCCCCGGGCCGGAAACCGCCGGTCCGCCCGCAGGGGGCCGCCGGGGCGGTTTTCCGTCCCGTCAATTGCCGGAAGCCGGACGCCTGGAAAAACAGGCGTCCTGTCCGACACCTGCGGCGGGAAAGACGCCGGTTTTCGGACGCGTAAAAACCCTCTGCGTACAAGCCGCCTGTTCCCGCGCCCGCGTCTCACGTTTCAACACGGCGGCGTACTTCCTCCAGATATACTAGATATATATGCGGGGGGAGGCGAGAAATGCGCCGGCCTTGCCAAGAAACACCCTAGAAGGTATTTCCTTGTATGATTGCGGTTTCAACACCATAAATCCAGCTTAAAAAGGGAAAATTCTCCTTACCCGGATTTTGACATTTCATCCGGAAACAAATATTATAAAATTAACTGACTGGTCAGTATAAAATCGGGGTGACAACATGACTGTGATACCATTTTCTTCAGCATTCAAGGGCAGAAAAGGAGACGGGGACAAACACACTCTCAAAACGGCCGCCGGAATGTTCGCGAAAAAGGGATACTACCGGACCACGGTCGACGAGATAGCCAGGGCGCTGGGCGTGGCGAAAGGCACCATCTACTACCATTTTAAAAACAAGGAGGAACTGTATCTGGCGGTCATCCAGGAAGGGATAAACCTGCTTGAAGAGCGGTTGAGGCAGGCCGCGTCCGGCAGCGTGAGCCGGCGGGAAAAAGTTGAAAGAATGATCGGAAGCCTGCTTGCCTTTATAGAGAGGGAAAAAGACCTTGTTTTTCTGTTTTTGAAGGAGCTTTGCGGCAGCGATTTGCAGAGGGAGGTTCTGGCCAAAATGCTCTCGGGCTGCCTCCTGATCATCCGCAATGTCATTGAGGAGGGGATGGAAGACGGTACGTTCCGGGAAATAGACCCGGAAACAGCCGCCAGATCGCTCTTCGGCATGACAACAATATCCGCCCTGCACTACATCAGCTATTCCCGGAGCATTCCCCACGACAAGGTGCGCGGAACCATCGAGCAGATATTTTTCAGGGGTTCCGCCAACCCGGATTTTTAAAAGGAGGGATTAAAGACGGCGATGGACGTTTTAACCGCAGTGAAAACAAAAAAAATGCTCACATTTACTTTTTTTCTTGTCATCATCGTCCTTTGCGCGCTTTTATTCCTTTCTTTCTATAAAAACCGGGCCGCGGCGGTAAGGGAACAAAACGGGTTGACCGCCACGGGCGCGGTTGAGGCCAAGAAAGTGACGGCTTCCTTCAAGATTGCCGGAAAAATTGAAAACCTGTTCGTCGACGAAGGAAGCAAAGTTGAGAAAGGGCAGGAACTGGCAACTCTGGAAAGCCGCGAACTGGCCGCGAAACTGAGCCAGGCGAGCGGCGCCTATGAAGCGGCCAGGGCACTGGTCCGCCAGGCCGGTGATTCAATCCCGCTGACCAGCCGGCAGGTTGAAACGGCCATTGAACAGGCCCGGGCAAAAGTGGCGCAGGCTGAAGTGGGGCTGAAAGACGCGGGCCGCTTGTACGAACGAATGGATGCCCTGTACAAAAGCGCGGCCATTTCTGAAAAAGACTACGAAAGCGCGAAAAACAACTACGAACTTGCCCGGAACAAATTGGAGGAGGCGCAGGCCGCACTCGACCAGGCGTTAGCGGCCAGGTTGAAAGTGCAGATAGCCGCCGCCCGGCACGAGGCAGCCGCGGGCCAGAGCAGCCAGGCCGGCGGGGCCGTGCAGGAGGTCCGGGCCTATCTGGAAAACACCCGCCTGCTTGCCCCCATGTCAGGCTATATAACTCAAAAATACCTCGAACAGGGTGAAATGGTTAATGCGGGTACACCGGTATTTGAAATCAGCGACCTGCTGCATACATACGTGAAGGTATTTATCAGCGAGAAAAAGATCGGCAGAGTCCAGCTCGGCCAGGACGCGGAAGTAACCGTGGATTCCTTCCCCGGAAGGGTTTTTCAGGGGAAGGTGGTCTGGATCAACAACGCCGGCGAATTCGCCGTTCGCAAGGCGGTAAACGAGCAGTACGACCACGATATCCGGAGTTTCGAAGTCAAGATAGACGTGCCGAACCCGGACCTGGCCCTGAAAACCGGAATGACCGCGCGCGTGAGGATAATCGAGCAGAGTTGACAAACAGGTTCAGTCCGGCAGTCACGGAGAATGTGCGAATTTATTCGCACACTGGAAGGGGTTGGTGCCAAATGGCGCCTGTAATAAGGGTTAAAGATTTGACCCAGGGAAACGGCCAAAAAAATATTCTGGACGGGCTTTCCTTCGAGGTATACGGCGGGGAATGCTTCGGCCTGTTCGGCGTCAGGGGAGCGGGAAAAACCGCCCTGCTGCACATCCTGGCCGGCATCGACAGGTTCAAATCGGGAAGCGTGGAGATATTGGGCTGCGATATCAGGAAAAGCGAAGCGTTTAAAAGGCGTCTGGGGCTGGTAACCCAGGAACGAAGCCTTTTCAGGGATCTGAACGTGTATGAGAACCTCGAGTTCATATCTGTGCTCAAAAACACCGAAAAGGAAAACGTGCTTGCGGCCGTCAAACGTTTTGAACTGGAAGATTTCCTGGGCGAACCCGTCGGCACGCTCGACGCGGGGATTTACCAGCGCCTGTCGCTGGCCTGCGCCCTGCTGAACATGCCCAGGCTCTTAATCGCCGACGATTTGATCAGTGACGTCGACACTTACTCCAGACACGTCATATCAAGGGAACTGAAAACCTTCTTATCCGGCGGCGGCACCTGCGTCTGGGGCTTCAGCCGCATCGAATTCTGCGCGGAAATGAACCGCATCGGCTGGCTGGAAAACGGATCGCTGACCCTGTACACCCCGCGGGACGCAAGCGAACAATGGGACAGCCGGCTTCGCTCCCCCGAACGGCAAAACGGTGATGATGATGATTAGACAGTGCCTGGCCATTATGCGCCGCGAATTCTTTTACATGTGGCGGGACAAGGGCCTGCGCTGCATACTGCTGGCCGGCCCTTTGCTCGGCCTGCTGCTTTTTTATGCCACTTACAGCGCCCGGGTCTTAAAGGATATCCCGACCGCCATTGCGGACCTCGACCGGTCCGGCGCCAGCCTGGAACTGGCCCGCGACATCCGGAACACCGAAAATTTGAAGGTGGTCGCCTGCCCCGACAGCTTTGACGAGCTCAATGAGTTGATCAAGAACGGGAAAGCGGTTGTCGGCATTGTCATACCGGAAAATTACGGGAAAGACGTATCTTTGCACCGCCAGACGAGGGTTGAGGTGATTGTGGACGGCAGCAACATGATTTACGCCACCAACGCCGCCAGCGCGGCGCTGTCAGTCACCCGCACCCTCGGCGCCCGGACGGGTATAAATACCCTGGTCGCCCGCGGCATCCAGCCCTTGCAGGCCAAAGAAGCGTACCAATCCGTGGATTTCCGCGAGGAAGCCTGGTTTAACCCTGCGCTGAACTATGCCTGTTTTATTGTACTGGCCCTGGCCTTAAACATCTGGCAGCAGTGCTGCACCCTGGCCGCCTGCATGACTATCGTCGGCGAGACGGGCGCCGGCAGTTGGTATCAGATAAAATCTCTGGGCCTGTCCAAATTCAAGCTCTTTTTCAGCAAATCAGCCGCGCAGGTTATAACATTCATGGTTATCTCCCTGCCGGTGTTCTTCTTGGCCTTTGTGATATTTAAAATTCCCCTGCGCTGCGGCTTTCCCGTGTTTTTCCTGTTCAACCTGGCCTTCGTCATAGCCCTGCACAGCGTCGGCACGCTGGCGTCCGGCATTGCCCGCAACGCCGTCAACTCTACCAGGTTTGGAATGCTTGTCGCCCTGCCGTCCTTTATTCTTTCCGGCTACACCTGGCCACTGGAAGCAATGCCGCATTATTTGCAGGTAATCGTAAAGATTCTGCCGCAAACCTGGTACTTCCAGGGCATAAACTTTTTAACCTTCAAAAACCCGGACTGGGCCTTCATGACCCGGTTCTTCCTGGCCTTTTTCGCCATCGCGGCGGCATGCTACGGGGCAGCGGCGGTTATTGTTTCCAGAAGGCTGTAGTGCGAATTTATTCGCCCGGTTTTGTCCGGGATAAATCCGAACGGGGGTTGCCGGTTGCCGGCAAGTTCCCCGGTGTTGAACCGCTCGCCCGGGTGCTTCGCGTCGATTGAACAGCCCGCGTCATTTTTAAATTATGTTTGGCTGGAGTGAAAAGCTTTGAAGCAGGTTTTATACATCGCTTATTATGAAACGCTCCATATCTTTAAAGACAAAATACTTTTCCTCCTGATATTTTTCGTGCCGCTGTTCTACGCGGCCCTCTGCGGCGCGGTTTACGCGGCTGGGATTTTGACCGGCATCCCCCTGGCGGTGGTCGACCTGGACAATTCCGGACTCAGCCGGGAGGTGATCAAAGCTTTTGAAAACAGCCCGCGCTTTAAAATAGTCAGGGAAATCAATACTTACCCCCTTCTGGAGGAGGGAATGAAAAAAAGCGCCGTCCGGGCCGGTGTCGTGATCCCTGAGAATTTTGAAAAGGAAATTGTTCAGAGCCGCAAAACCGAAGTTTTGACAGTGTACGACGGATCAAACCTGATCTGGGGTTACAATGCCCGGAAGTACGCCCTGGAGGTGATAAACCAGTTCGGCGCCGGCCGTGCGGCGTCTTACATGGCCGGTTTGGGCTTATCAAAGAGGGAGATTGCAGACGTTCTGGACACGATATCCTGCAACACGGAGGTATGGTACAATCCGACCTTCAGCTACGCCAATTTTATGCTCATCGGCCTAATGATGATAGTGATCCACCAGATCTGCCTGCTCAGCGTCAGTCTGACGGTGACAAGGGAAAAAGAACGAAAATGCTGGATTCAGTTCTTGAGTTCCCCGCTGCCGTCGTGGAAGATTTTCCTGGGCAAGTCCCTCCCTTACTTCTTGACGGGCTTTTTAAACTGCGGGCTGCTGATCTGGTTCATCACGCGCTTCGCACACGTTAGAACCGAAGGGTCCCCGCTTCTAATTTTTTTGATGTGCTTCCTATACACCTCAGTGATTACCTGCGCCGGTTTCTGTATATCGCTTCTGGCGCCGGACTCCCTACAGGCGACCAGGTGCATCATGCTGATCTCCGTTCCTGTATTCATGATCTCAGGCTACACCTGGCCCCAGACTCATATCCCGGCCTTCCTGAACGCTTTCGCCCGCCTGCTCCCTTTCACCTGGATGGCCGAAGGCCTCAGGACGGCCGCCGTCAAGAACCTCGGTTTTTTATACCTGGCGCCCGCCATCCTGGCCCTCTCCGTCATGGCGCTGGCATCGTTTTGTTTTGCCGCAAGCTTCGCCAAAAGAAGAAAACCGCCTGTGTGGTGAAGGCGAATTGGCAGTGGAACTTCTACCTTGAAAAGAGTTCGAACACATAATAAGCAATAACAGCAGGGCGGCCTCCTTATGTTATTTTCATATATGCCTTGCAGTCACAAGAAACAAATTGTGGACATTTCGCGCATTAAGGAATATAATTGGTTTAAAAGTCTGAAAGGCGGTATTTCTAAATGTCTGATGTTTATGCCGGGCGGCGCCCGAAATATTCCTCTATAAAAAAGGTGCGCGTCTGGGGGAAAGGTCAATTTACAATTCCCGCTGAGATCAGGGACAGGCTGGGAATCGGCGAGGATACGTTTCTTGAAGTGTTTCATGCCGGCAAGGCCATAATAGCCACCCCTGAAAAATTGAATGTAAAAGAACTGGCCGGTTCAGTCCAAAAAGAAATCAACCAAAAAGGGATAAACATTGAAGAATTGTTAACTGAACTGAGAGAAGGCGCCCATGAATACGAATCCGATTAAAGTCTTTCTGGACAGCAGCGTGATTATTGCCGGGCTCGCCTCAGCAACAGGAGCTTCGCATAAAGTATTGGCCCTGGCCGAGCTCAAATTAATCAGGCCGTACGTTTCAGAAGATGTTATAAGTGAAGTTCTCCGCAACGCGCAAAAAAAACTGCCGGATTCTCTGGCCCATTTTTATATGCTTTTCAAAATTCTGCCGTTTAGAATAGTAGATCCAACTGTTAAAGACCTGGAACACGCCAAAACCCTCATTAACAACAAGGACGCGCCCATACTGGCGGCTGCCATGGCCGGACAGGCGGACTGGCTGTTAAGTCTCGACAAACATTTTCTCGCAGCAGGCCTGCAGGAAAAAGCCGGATTTGCAATCGGCCCGCCGGGAAAGTTTTTACTTGAGTGTTTTTGACCCCAAGTGGACGCCTCTCTACAAACCCGTTATTTCCGCGCCGCTGTAGTAATGTTTCAAAATGGTACGGTAATCGTAACCGTGCGCGGCCATGCCTTTCGCCCCGTACTGGCAGAGGCCCACCCCGTGGCCGTATCCGGTGGTGGTGAAGGCAACGGAGTCTTTTTCCACCTGCCAGGTAAAATTCGTCGATTTGAGGCCGAGCAGGTCCCTGACAACAACGGCGGGAAACCGGCGGCTGCCGATAACGACGGTCTTGGGCCGACCGGTGGCCGTTTTTTCAACCACCCTGATTTCCCGGGGCTCTTTTGCCGTCCCGGCAGCGGGAACCGCGGAAAAAGAAGTGCCGAGAGCCTGGTCAAGCTGTTCAAAGCTGAAGGTATCCGTCTGAACCGGCTTCGGGTCGGCGTCGTAGGGGCAGGGCACGCTGCGCAGGTAGGGCGCCTCGAATTTCCAAACGTCCCCGGAGTTTTCCGTTCTGCCGCCGCAGGAGGCGTGGTAGGCCGGATCGATCAGCTCGCCCCGGTACGTCAAAACCTCTCCCCTGGTTTCGTCCACCGCTTTTTTGATCTTGTAGTAATAATTGTAATACTGCAGGGTTCCCCAGCGGCTTTTCAGCTGTTCCCTAGGCAGCCAGGCCTGACCGTGGCGGTGATCGTCGCAGACGTCTGCGGCGGGATGCGGCGGGTTGGCCACGCCGCCCGCGTTCAGGCGCTTGACGGCGTAAGTCCTGGCAGCGACGGCCTGGGCTTTCAAAGCGTCGGGGGGAAACTCGGCGGGCATTTCCGCAGCCACCACCCCGACCAGGTAGTCCTCAAGCGGCATTCTCACAACCTTGTCCCGGCCGTGCAGGTAAACCCGGACAATGGTGACGCCGGGGAAGAATTTGGCGGCAACCCGGCTGCCGGTGAGTTGAGGGACAGCCCAGGACAGCGCAACGGCAATCAGCACCGCACCCAGGAAAAACCTGCGCATGAGGATCACTCCACATCTCAGTCGCCATGATGGTAGTCACAAAACATAGATAAAAACGGGAGTAAGGGAGCGCCTTCGTCAGCGCCGGAGTGAGCGGTGACAAGGCGATGCCATGACGAGCATTCCCGTTAATATATAGTCCCCGGACCAGGCATATATTACCTGAAAATTTAAAAAGCCCCGCAGGGCCTGTTATTATTTCGCAGTGCGCAAAATAAAATCAATACCTTTTTATGTCGGCTCCCAGGCTGACGAGTCTGTCGACAAAGTCCTGATAGCCCCTGTCGATGTGGTTGACGTTGGCCACCTCGGTTTCGCCCTCGGCCGCCAGCCCCGCCACCACCAGGGCGGCTCCCGCGCGCAGGTCGGTGGCTTTCACCGGCGCCCCGGCCAGGCGCGGCACGCCCTGGATTATGGCCGTTCTTCCCTCGATCTTTATCCTTGCCCCCATCCGCTTAAGTTCGTGAACGTGCATGAAACGGTTTTCAAACACCGTTTCGGTAATCACGCTCGTCCCCCTGGCCGTGCTCAAAACCGCCATCATCTGGGACTGCATGTCCGTCGGAAAGCCCGGGTAGGGCATGGTCTTGATGTCCACGGGGCGAAGCCCGCCGTTGCCGGTCACGCGGACGCTGTTTTCACACTCCTCGACATGCAGCCCGGCCTCCCGCAGTTTGGCGGTGACCGGCTTGAGGTGATCGCAAATCACGTTTTCAACCACCACGTCCCCGCCGGTTGCGGCGGCGGCGGCCAAAAACGTGCCCGCTTCAATCCGGTCGGGGATGACGCTGTAAGCTGTCCCGTTCAGGCGGGAAACCCCTTCGATACGGATGATTTTCGTGCCGGCGCCCTTGATGCGGGCTCCCATGGAGTTCAAAAAGTTTGCCAGGTCGACCACTTCCGGCTCTTCGGCCGCATTTTCAATAACGCTGTGGCCCCTGGCGAGGCAAGCGGCCATCATCAGGTTTTCCGTGGCCCCGACGCTCGGAAAGTCCAGGTAGATGCGGCCGCCGGTGAGGCTGCCGGCCGTGGCCTCGATGCAGCCGCGGCCGTACGCGATTTTCGCGCCAAGCGCCTTAAACCCTTTCAAATGCAGGTCGATGGGCCTGGTCCCGATGGCGCACCCGCCGGGCAGCGGCATTACCGCCCTGCCGGCTCTGGCCAGGAGAGGCCCCGTCACCAGGAAGGATGCCCTCATCAGCCGCACGTGCTCGTAGGGCGCTTCGACGCGCCTGATCTCCGGAACGGTAATGGATATCTCCCGGCCCTTGCGTGAGAGCTCCGCGCCGAGTTCTTCAATGACGCTGCAGATCGTTTTCACGTCGGCGAGGCAGGGAATTTCATACAGGGTGCAGACCCCCTCCGACAGGAGGGAGGCGGCGATGATCGGAAGGACGGCGTTTTTGGCGCCGCTTGCCTTAACAGTTCCCTTCAATTTCTTGCCGCCGCGTATTACCAGCTTTTCCACCTGTTCCCCCACCATCAGTATTCGGTTAGAATGACCGGAGAAGCGACGTACACGTGAGTTACACGCTCCGCCGGGTTGCAGCGCAGCGCCACGTTCAGGTTGACCTCCCTGCCGGCGTAGCTGATGCCCGAAACAAAACGCGGACTGTAGCCGGTCAGGCTGACCAGGTTGTCCCTCACCGTCTTCTCCTGAACCGGCGCCCCGGCCAAAATCATCAGCCTTTCCGCGTTTTCCAGCAACTGATCCCTGTCAAGCTCCTGTTTTATTTCGCCGTAATACGTAACCGCCACGTGGCCGGCCGGGCCGTATGCGCCGAGGGTGTCGGCTATCGTCTTCCTGTAATGCCGGACTCTTTTGCCTTCCGTCCCGCTCAGGCTGATCATCACGTGGGAAACCTTCTCACCTTGCGGCAGTTCCATCGTCTGGCCCAAAACCGAAACGGCGTGCCCGTTTGCCAGTTTGCCCTCAATTTTTGTCCCGCCGGCAAACTGGTTCTGCCAGTTCTCTTTTTTCCGCCCCGACAAGATCATCTTCAGCTGCCCTGCAGCACTCTCCGCAAGCGCTTCCGGGCTGCCGGCGTCTCCGGTTCTTTCAGGGTCCGCCTTTACCCAGCCTGTAATATTTATCGTCTTAAATTCCGCGCCGCTTGACCCGACCAGTTTGAGCATAAAGGCATCTTCCCTGTAATCGTTTAAAAAATTCCGGCAGGGCGGCAAACAGGAAAGCACGGCCAAAAGCAATACCGGCAGCAGGGTCACCGCCAAAAGCCGTTTTCTTTTGACAACTAAATAACGCCTGAAATTCTCCATTCTGAGCATGATATCCTCCATTGCGGGAAGAAGTGTTCATGCTCTATTCTTACCATTTTTTACTTGCCGGATACCGTTTTTTCCGTAATAAACAAGAAAACCAAGCCCTAAAACTGCTTGGCAAACCCCTTCGGCAGCCCGGCCGCCCTGGCATTCCTGGCGCAAGCGCCGGCCGGGGCGCGGGGCACTTTAGCCGCACGTCTCACATTCATTTTGCGCCCCCGCCTCACCGTCTTCGCCGCAATTGCTTTAGGCCCGTGGTTTTGCGCCCTTCCCTTTCGGAGAAGTTTGCCGTTTCGGTGTGCACATTTTTATTCAATAACGGCAGAATTCTATAAAGATACGTAAATACCTTCACATAATTTAATTTTTCGACAAAAAACAATTAAAACCGGAGCACATTTAAGCTCCGGCCTGTACAAAAACCTTTTCCCGCAGGGAAACAGATCCCCATTAGTGAAATTTTGCAAAAGGGTGATGTCCCCACTTTTTTTTGCTTACTGGCCTGCCGCTTTCAAACGCATCAGGGCGCGTTTCAAGGCCAATTCCGCCCGTATCACGTCCAGGTCGGGCGCTTTTGCCGCCAGCCTTTCCTCGGCGCGCCGCCTGGCGGCCTCGGCTCTGGCCACATCAATTTCTTCAGCCCGCTCGGCGGCATTGGCAAGAACGGTAACCTTGCTGTCCCGGACTTCCATGAAACCTCCGGTTACGACAACCTTGAAATATTTACCCCCTTGCTGTATTCTCATAATGCCGATGTTAAGAGACGTGATCAGCGGCGCGTGATTGGGCAGTATACCCAGTTCGCCCTCGGAGCCTGGCGCTACTAGAAAGCTCACATCCTCACTGAATACTTTTCTCTGGGGAGTGACGATTTCCAGTCGCTGAGTCTTTTCCGACATAGCTCGCACCCCTCTCTTTTATCCGAGTAAACTCTTGCCCTTTTCCGCCGCCTCTTCTATACCGCCCACCATGTAGAAAGCGTCTTCGGGCAGGTCGTCGTGCTTGCCGTCAAGAATCTCCTGGAAGCCGCGAATGGTGTCCTTCAGCGGGACAAACTTGCCGGACATGCCGGTAAACGCTTCGGCCACGTGGAACGGCTGCGACAGGAACCTCTGCAGCTTGCGGGCGCGCGCCACAACCAGCTTGTCCTCGTCGGAGAGTTCCTCCATGCCGAGGATGGCGATGATGTCCTGCAGTTCCTTGTAACGCTGGAGCACTTTCTGCACGCCGCGTGCCACCGCGTAGTGCTCGTTGCCCACAACCAGCGGGTCCAGAATCCGCGAGGTGGAGTCAAGCGGGTCCACCGCCGGATATATGCCGAGCTCCGCGATCTGGCGGGACAAAACGACGGTGCCGTCCAGGTGGGCAAACGTGGTTGCCGGGGCCGGGTCGGTCAGGTCATCGGCGGGCACGTACACGGCCTGCACCGAGGTGACCGAACCCTTTACGGTCGAGGTAATCCGCTCCTGCATCTGGCCCATTTCGGTGGCCAGGGTCGGCTGATAACCCACGGCGGAAGGCATCCGGCCGAGGAGCGCGGAAACTTCGGAACCGGCCTGGGTGAAACGGAAAATGTTGTCGATGAACAGCAGGGTGTCGGCGCCTTCTTCGTCACGGAAATACTCGGCCAGGCACAGTCCCGTCAGGGCGACCCGCAGACGGGCTCCCGGCGGCTCGTTCATCTGACCGAACACCATGGTGGTCTTGTCCAGAACTCCGGCTTCAGTCATTTCGCGGTAGAGGTCGTTGCCCTCACGGGTGCGCTCGCCCACTCCGGCAAAGACCGAAATACCGCCGTGCTGCTTGGCGATGTTGTTGATCAGCTCCATAACGATAACGGTCTTGCCCACGCCTGCGCCGCCGAACAGGCCGATTTTACCACCCTTGAGGAAGGGAACCAGCAGGTCGATAACCTTGATGCCGGTTTCCAACTGCTCCGTCTTGGTGGACTGCTCCACCAGGGGCGGGGCGGGGCGGTGAATCGGGTACCGCTTGTCGCTTTCAATGGGACCTTTACCGTCAATGGGCTGGCCCAAAACGTCCACCAGCCTGCCCAGGGTGGGCTTCCCAACCGGGCAACTGATCGGCGCGCCGGTGTCAACCGCTTCCATACCGCGCACCAGGCCGTCCGTCGAGGACATCGCCACGCAGCGGACGGTGTTGTTGCCCAGGTGCTGGGCCACTTCCAGGGTGAGGTCGAACTTCCGGCCGAACATGTCTTCTTTCTCGCTTGTAATTTTGATCGCGTTGTAAATGTCAGGCACCTGGCCGGGCGGAAAACGGATGTCCACCACGACGCCGATGACCTGTACTACATGACCAACGTTCATGCGCTTTTTCTTACCTCCTTCGCAACAACTTGCAAAGTATAATGGCATCCTGCGACGGTTAAATCTCGTGCATTACTCCAGGGCTGCGGCGCCGCCGACAATTTCGGAAATTTCCTTGGTGATCTGGGCCTGCCGGGCCCGGTTCATGGTCAGCGTCAGCCTGTCGATCATTTCCGACGCGTTCTTGGTGGCGTTGTCCATCGCGGTCATGCGGGCGCTGTGCTCGCCGGCCTTAGACTCCAGCAGCCCCTGGTAAATCGCGTTCTCAACGTACTTCGGCAGCAGTTCGGCCAGCACAGCCTCAGCGGAAGGCTCGAAGATATAAACGGCCCTCCTGGCTTCCTCCTCGCCTTTTTCGGCAGGCGGTTCCGCCGGCAACAGCCTGACTGTCGTCGGCCTTTGGACAAGCACGTTCACGAACTGGCTGTAGATGAGATTCACTTCGTCGAATTCCCCCGCCGAGTATTTCTCAATAACAAAATTTGCAATGTCCCTGACCACGCCGTATTTGATATCCTCGCCCAGGCCCACGTACTCCTTTTCAATCCTGTAGCCGCGGCGGCGGAAGAAATCACGGCCCTTGCGCCCGACGGTGATCAGGCTCAATTCGGCGGTCGCCTCTTTCAACCGGTTGGTCGCCAGCCTTATTATATTGCTGTTAAAGCCTCCGCACAGTCCCCGGTCGGCCGTGATTATGATATAAACCACTTTTTTCGGCTCGCGCGCCGCTAAAAGCGGGTGGCTGACATCGGTTGAAGCCATGGCGACCCTGCCCAGAACACTTCTAAGGCGCTTGGCATAAGGGCGGGCAAACAGGACCGAGTCCTGCGCCTTGCGCATTTTGGCCGCCGATACGGCTTTCATGGCCTTGGTGATCTGCTGGGTGCTTTTAACGCTCTTGATACGGCGCCGGAGATCTCGCAAACTTGGCATTTACTCTTTTCACCACCTTTAAAGTGGATGTACGTAACGGTAGTCGGTCGTCGGCAGTCAGTCGTCAGATTTTAGTTTGTATCCGCTTGGGCGAATTCCTTCTCAATTCCAACCTCTGACTTCCGACTTCTGTTATGCCAGGCCGTGCGCGGCTACAAAGCCCTTCTTGAATTCCTCGACAGCCGCGTGCAAATCCTTCTCCACGTCTTTCAACTGTCCGGTCTGGCGGATGGTTTCGCCAATCTGGGGTTTTTCGGACCTCATGAACTTCAGGAACTCCGCCTCGAACGGCTGGACCTTCTCGATTGGCAGGTCGTCCAGGTAGCCGTTGGCGGCGGTAAAGATGCTCATAACCTGGTCCTCGACAGGCATGGGCACGTACTGGCCCTGCTTCAGCAGTTCGGTCATGCGCTCGCCGCGGGTCAGCCTGGCCTGGGTGGCCTTATCCAGGTCGGAGCCGAACTGGGCAAACGCGGCAAGCTCGCGGTACTGGGCGAGGTCGAGGCGCAGGCGGCCCGCTACCGCTCTCATGGCTCTGATCTGGGCGGCGCCGCCGACCCGCGACACCGAAATACCCACGTTGATGGCTGGGCGGATGCCGGCGTAGAACAGGTCGGGCTCCAGGTAAATCTGGCCGTCGGTAATGGAAATGACGTTTGTCGGAATGTAGGCCGAAACGTCGCCCGCCTGGGTTTCGATAATCGGCAAGGCGGTCATCGAGCCGCCTCCGAACTGGTCGTCCAGCTTGCAGGCGCGTTCCAGAAGGCGGCTGTGCAGGTTGAACACGTCGCCCGGATACGCCTCGCGGCCGGGCGGCCTGCGCAGGAGCAGGGAAAGCTCGCGGTACGCCGCCGCCTGTTTGGACAGGTCGTCGTAGACAATAAGAACGTGCCTGCCCTGCCACATAAATTCCTCTCCCATGGCGGCTCCGGCAAACGGGGCCAGGAAGAGGAGAGGGGCCGGGTCGGACGCGGTGGCCGACACCACGATGGAATATTCCATTGCTCCGGTCTCGGTCAGTTTCTGCACGACGTTGGCCACGGTGGACTGTTTCTGGCCTACCGCGACATAAACGCAGATCACGTCGCCGCCCTTCTGGTTGATGATGGCGTCGACGGCAATGGCCGTCTTGCCGGTCTGGCGGTCGCCCAGGATGAGCTCGCGCTGGCCGCGGCCGATCGGAATCATGGAGTCTACAGCTTTGATGCCGGTTTGCAGGGCCTGGTGCACCGGCTTCCGGTAGATAACGCCGGGGGCGATCACTTCGACCGGTCTGAACTTGTCGCTCTTAACCGGTCCCTTGCCGTCAAGCGGCTGGCCCAGCGGGTTTACCACGCGGCCGATCAGGGCGTCGCCGACCGGCACGGACACGATCCGCCCGGTGCGCTTGACGGTGTCCCCCTCCTTAATGTGCTTGTATGGCCCGAGAATAACGCAGCCGATGTTGTCCTCCTCCAGGTTGAGGGCCATCCCCAGCACCCCGCCTGGGAATTCCAGCAGCTCCATGGACATGCAATCCATCAGGCCGTACACGCGGGCGATACCGTCACCGACCTGGATCACGGTACCGACGTCGATCATTTCGATCTGGGCCTGATACTTGTCTATCTGCTGCCGGATTATCGAGCTGATCTCTTCAGGTCGCAAATTCATCTACTGGTTCACCCCTATCTAGTTAACTTATTGCCTTAAGACGGTCTTTCAGGGTAGCCAATCTGGTCTTGACACTGCCGTCAATAATTTTATCCCCCATACGAACCACAACCCCGCCAATCAGGGACGGGTCAGTGGTATAGGTAATCTGAACTTTTTTGCCGGTTAGTCTGGCCAGGACTTGATTGAGCTTTGTTTTCTCCTCGTCGTTCAGTGCCACAGCAGAGGCGACCTTAACCATAACAATGTTCCGGCCGGCATTGGCCAGATTGACGAACTCGGATACGATGTCGCTGAAGAACGCCTCACGCCGGCGGTCAACCAACAAGGCAAGAAAGTTACCCGTAATCTCAGAGATTTTTCCCTTGAACAGTTTTTCCAGAAGCTCTTTTTTCGCAGCGGCCGTAATCTGGGGGTGGTAGAGCAGCTTCTGCAGGTCGGGGTTGTCGGTCAGGATCTTTTCCACCGACTTGAGCTCGGACTCGATCCTGTCCACCATGCTTTTGTATTTGGGCAAAACCTTTTCCCTGGAAGCTATTTGGTACAAAGCTTCAGCGTAGCGTCCAGCTACGGCCCCCCTCAACATGGAAGCTCCCCTGCCTCTTTTATGAAATCATTGATCATGTCGCGCTGGATTTGATTGCTCATATTCTTGTTGATGATCTTGCCGGCAACCAGTACGGACAGGGAGGCGACATGGTCGCGCAGCTCCGCAATGGCTTTTTGCTTCTCGCGCTCAATCTCGCTTAGAGCCGCTTCCTTTAACTTCGCCGCCTCGTTCTTGGCGTTTTCGATAATTTGCAAAGACTGCTCCTCGCCCGCCTTGGCGGCCTTCTGGATAATCTCCTGGGCCTGTTCCCGGGCGCGGCGCATCTCGGCCTCATATCCTGCCCTGAACTGCTCGGCCTGCTGCCTCTCCTGCTCGGCGGCCTCGATGGTCTTTGCTATATGTTCCTGCCGGGCGGCCAGCACTTTCATCAAAGGCTTGTAAGCAACCAGGCGCAAGAAAATTAATAAAATTATGAAGTCAGCTATCTGCGCAAGCAGCGTGGCGTTAAATTCCAACCCCACTAACGGTTTCCCTCCTTCCATCGCTTGTGGACAAAAGGAAGGCGATAGCGTTTCAGACGTGAGAAGTGAGACGTGAGGAGTGAGAACGTCGACGATTCTCCCGGAACGCCGCGTATAAACCGGCGTTCATAAACATTGAAACACCTTTATAAGTGCCTTTTTTCAAAAGCCGGAAGAGCAGGACCCGGCAGGGCCGGCTTCCTGCTTTCCCGACGGCTCACGGCTCACGACTCACGGCCAATTCGCCATGCCTTGTTTTGCCATAAAACGTAGACCGGCAACCGGTTCTAGTGACCGGCCTTACCAAAGAGCATAAATGCAATAACGATTGCGATGATGGGCACAGCCTCGATCAGACCGATACCGATGAAGAACGTGGTCATAACATTGCCCCTGGCCTCCGGCTGACGGGCGATACTTTCCACAGTCTTGAATCCCAGAATGGAGTCGCCAAGAGCGGCACCAAGAGCAGCGAAGCCCGCTGCGAGAGCAGCTCCGATAGCGGCAGCGGCAGCTAGATCCATATATTTCCCCTCCTTTCAAGGTAAAATGATCCCCGAAAACGGGTTATTTCAAGGCTTTTAAACCTCAGGCCTTCTGTTTGCAGTCGCCTAGTGCTCTTCGGCAACCGCCAGGGACCAGTATGCGATACTGAGCATGGTAAAGATAAATGCCTGGATAAATCCCACAAACACGCTAAACGCAAGCCACACCACCGAAGCGATAAATCCCCCGAACAAGTGGGCCCACCCGCCGAGCATGCCCAAAAGCACGGCAATCAGAACCTCGCCGCCGTATATGTTCCCGTATAGACGGAAAGTCAGCGTGATCGGCTTGGCAAGGTCCTCAATCAGGTTGATCGGAAGGAAAAAGACAAATGGCTGGACGTAGTGCTTGAAATAACCGAGGCCCTTGTACCTGACGCCCAGAATATAAATCATGAAGAAGGTGCACAGGGCCAGGCCGAGGTTCGTGTTGTAGTCGGCCGTCGGCGAGCTCAAGGTGGGAACCAGGCCGATCAGGTTGGAAAAAAGGATAAATATGAAATACGTGCACACTACGGTAATAATGGCTTCCGCTTTCTTTGTGGACATGTTCTGCTTGGCCAGGCCCAGGATCCCTTCGAAAAGCATCTCCATCACATTCTGCAATGGCTTGGGCCTGCGCATGTTCATGCCGCGGGTCGCCGCCACGCAAAACAGCGCAACGAGAGCCATGACTATCCAGGTAATAATCAATGTTTTGGGATTAAAAGCCAGGTGAGTGTTGCCCACGGTCAGCTGCCAGGAACCGTTCGGGGGCCAGCCCCATACGTTTAGCTGTTGCTCCACTTCGTGCAAGGTCAGCATGTTTTTTCTCACCCCTTTCCTCTAATGTTTTAATTTTTATAATTTCAGAGATTTGGCCTCCCTGGCTTCCCTTATAATCATTCCCACCACGCCGAAGGTAAAGATGCAGGGAACAACAAAAAGCCCGGCTGCCGTGGCATAAATATTAAACCAAACCGTCCGGGCGACAAAAAACAAAACAGCAAATACCGTCAACAAGCGCATGGCCAGGCCCGTCATAATCTGGGCCTGGGTCTCGGCTACGGTCAGCTGTCTGGTTTTATTAATTCTCTTTGTCAGAAAAAAGGCATTCCACATGCCTACGGCGGTTCCCAGCGCAAAACCCCGGACAATGGAGTCTTGAGGTCTCAATACCAGGAACAGGCACAAGAACGCCAATAAATAGCCGCATATTCTCAATGTCCTGGCAATCTGGCCCTCAAAATCCCAATCCCGCATCTAATTACTCCCTCTCGAAGAACCCCTGCAGTGTTTTGAATACACCGGCGATTCCTACGGCAAGCCCGGTCAATATGCCCGCCAGCATAAACCACGGACCGGTGGAGAATTTATGGTCTATATATCTCCCGCCATAGAAGCCCAATACTACAGATATAGCAAGTTCCATGCCAATAGTGGTAGCAAGGGCGAGCGCCTGGAAAACATCGCCCCAGCCCTGAGATTTCATATTTTTTTTGTCATTTTTATCTTCGGGCATCCCCTTGGCATCCCCGTGAACTTGTAACTCAAGGCGTAAACGGCCAGTCGTTCCATTTTTGTTGACATTTGACGACCAATCAGCCAATAAATGTATTTATAATTTTTAAAAATTAAATACAGTTGTTTTAAATACGGGTGTTTTCTAAAAATTTTAAGCGGGCTGAAGTTTAAAACTTATAAACCCTTATTTTCTACACAAATAAGGTTATTCCTCCAGACCGGCAAGAAATTTTAAAAGAATATCACATTTTTTTTGGAAAGGGCCGGTTTTGCGGCGGCCTGAACTCCTCCGGCCTTGTTTTCGCGTAGCCGAAATGAAATCTTATCGCCTGCGCAATTCTTTCCGAGGCGCGCCCGTCCCCGTAGGGATTTACCGCATTGGCCATCGTTTCGTACCAGTTTTTGTCGTCCAGCAGCCTTTTGGTTTCCATGAGCACGCTGTCCCGGCCGGTGCCGACAAGCCTGACCGTACCGGCTTCCACCGCCTCGGGCCGCTCCGTGGTGTCGCGCAAAACCAGCACCGGTTTGCCCAGCGACGGGGCTTCCTCCTGCAGGCCGCCGGAGTCGCTGAGCACCAGGTAGCAGCGGTTGATCAGGTTCACAAACGGCTGGTAATCCATCGGCTCGATCAGGTGGACCCGTTCCAGTCCCCCCAGTTCTTCGTCCACCGCAACGCGCACCGCGGGATTTTTATGAACGGGAAAAACAATTTCGACATCCCGGTAATTTTCCGCAATTTCCTTCAGAGCCCGGTAAATCCCGCGCATCGGCCCGCCGATATTTTCCCGGCGGTGGGTCGTCACCAGCAGGACCCTGCTCCTCCGGTAATCAATACCGTCCAGCAGAGGGTCGCCGAACTTGAACTCCGGGCGCACTACAGCCAGCAAAGCGTCAATTACCGTATTGCCGGTAACGAATATCCTCTCCGGCGGCACTCCTTCCGCCAGCAGGTTTCGCCTGGCGGTATCCGTCGGCGCAAAATTCAGGTCGGCCAGCACCCCGGTGAGGTGGCGGTTGATCTCCTCCGGAAAAGGTGAAAACTTGTTGCGGGTTCTCAACCCCGCTTCGACGTGCCCGACCGGAATCTGCAGGTAAAATGACGCCAGCGCCGCCACAAAAGTGGTCGTGGTGTCGCCGTGCACCAGGACGAGGTCGGGCGCCTCCGCCTCGAGAACCTTTTGCAGTCCCGCAAGCGCGCGGCCGGTGATGTCGAAAAGGTTCTGGCCCTGCCTCATGATATCCAGGTCATGGGCCGGAGTGATGCCGAAGAGTTTCAGCACCTGGTCAAGCATCTCCCGGTGCTGCGCCGTCACGGCAACCCTGCAGTCGATTTCCTCCCGGCACTTTTCCAGCCTTTTGACCAGCGGCGCCATCTTTATTGCTTCAGGCCTTGTCCCGAACACCGCTACGACTTTCAGCAAACGACAACAGCTCCCTTTTTAAACAAGAAAACAATTGCCCGCAAAACGGCTCCCCCGGGAAAAGAAACCGCTGCGACGGCACGTCAGCCGTCAACTTTCAAGTACCCTTTTTTCAGAAGCTTTTCCAGATGTTCTTCCAGCGCCAGTTCCAGGTTCACCCCGTACTGCTCCTCAAGAACAAACATCATGGACACGGCGGTCTGGGCGACGTCGAGCAGCTCGCGGGTGATTATCCTTATCGCCTCGTGCTCGCTGTACTTTTCAGATTCCCCGGAAAGGCCCCTCAGCTTGCCGATGGCCTGGGCAAGCTCCCCGGCCTCCTCCATTAATTTCAGGGCTGTGGATTCAATGGTGGGCGACAGGTTGTTCAGCCTGGGCAGGGACACATTTTTCTTTTTCATCATGCGCCTTCCTCTTTCGGGGGAGTCTCCCGGCTTATCAATCAGAGTTCCTTCCCCGCAGTTCCCCGGGCGACTTATTCGTGCCTGACCAGTTCCACCCCTGCCTCTTCAAACATTTGCAAAGCAAGGGAATCTGGATAGTCGCCCTGAAAGACAACCTTTTTTATGCCGGTGTTGATAATCATCTTTGCACACAAAACGCACGGCTGGTCGGTAACGTAGAAAACAGCGCCCTGAACGGCGGTACCGTAAACGGCCGCCTGAATCAAGGCATTTTGTTCGGCGTGCAGGCCGCGGCAGAGTTCGTGGCGCTCTCCCGGCGGTATTCCCTTCTGTTTACGCAGGCAGCCGACCTCGAGACAGTGCCTCAAACCGGCGGGCGCCCCGTTGTAACCGCTGGCAAGAATGCGCCTGTCCTTGACGATGATTGCGCCCACCCTTCTTCTCAAACAGGTGGAACGGCTGGAAACCACCCCGGCGATGTCCATAAAATACCGATCCCAGCTGGGCCGCTGGGACGCTGAACGCGGTACGCCGGACGCGGGAAAACAGTCCGCCGGCTGCGGGCCGCGGGACGTGACGGGAACTGTTTCTCCGGAATCCGGATTCCGGCCGCCTCTCAAATTCGCACGGCTGCCGGAGGGCGGTTTTTTTTCCAAGTTTTCAACTCCCGTTCCTCAATATTCAAAAAGGGGGTGCTTCTCGCAAATCTCCGCGACTCTGGCCCGCGCCCGCCCGAGTTTGGCCTGATCACCGCGGTTGGCAATTGCGTAATCCATGATCTCGGCGATAACGGCCATGTCTTCCCTCTTCAGGCCGCGGGCGGTAACCGCGGGAGTGCCGACGCGGATTCCGCTCGCCGTGTTGGGCGGCAGCGGATCGTAAGGTATGGCGTTCTTGTTGACCGTGATGCCCACCATGTCGAACAGCGCCTGGGCCTCCCTGCCGGTTATCTGCTTGCTCCTCAAATCCACCAGGATAAGGTGGTTGTCGGTTCCTCCGGAAATCAGATTGAACCCTTTTTCCAGCAAGGCTTCCGCCAAAGCGCGGGCGTTATCGACAACCGCCTGCTGGTATTCCTTGAAGCCGGGTTCGAGCGCCTCCTTCAACGCAACCGCCTTGGCCGCGATTACGTGCATCAGCGGGCCTCCCTGGATGCCCGGAAAGACCGCCTTGTTGATTTTGGCCCCGTATTCCCCGGCGTCGGCGCAAAGGATCAGCCCGCCCCTGGGACCGCGCAACGTTTTGTGGGTGGTCGTGGTGACCACGTCGGAATGCGGCACCGGGTTCATGTGCAACCCGGCCGCCACCAGCCCGGCAATATGGGCCATGTCGACCATCAGCCGGGCGCCCGTTGCCCCGGCAATTTCCTTCATTTTACGGAAATCTATTGCCCGGGGATAGGCGCTGGCTCCCGCTATGATCAATTTCGGTTTGTGTTCCAGGGCCGTACCGTACAGCTTTTCGTAATCGATCCGGCCGGTTTCCCCGTCCACGCCGTAAAAGGCGAACTTGAAATACTTTCCGGAGATGTTTACCGGGCTGCCGTGAGTAAGGTGACCTCCGTGGGCCAGGTCCATTCCCAGGATGGTATCCCCCGGATTGAGCAGGGCGAAGTAAACGGCCGTGTTGGCCTGTGCTCCGGAGTGCGGCTGCGCGTTGACGTAATCCGCCCCGAACAGCTCCTTGGCCCTGGCGATGGCCAGGCTTTCAGCCATATCGACGAACTCGCAGCCCCCGTAGTAGCGAAATCCCGGATATCCTTCGGCGTACTTGTTGGTCAGAACCGAGCCCTGGGCTTCCATAACGGCGCGGCTGGCAACGTTTTCCGAAGCGATCAGCTCGAGGGTCCCGCGCTGCCTCTGTTTTTCAAGCTCTATCACCCGGAAGATTTCCGGATCGGCTTCCGATAGAGGGCGCACCAAACTCATAACAAATCCTCCCCGCAGCCGGCAACACTGGGCTACCGGCCATATCGATTGTATTTTTGCTCTATGTCGTTTATTTTATCTAGCCGGCGGGCGTGGCGCCCTCCCAAAAACTCAGCCTGAAGCCACGTTGAAACGATCTCCCTGGCCAATCCCGGGCCGATTACCCGCTGGCCCATCGTTAAAACGTTGGCGTCATTGTGCTCCCTGGACATTCTCGCGGAAAAAGTGTCGTGGCATAAAGCCGCCCTTATTCCCGGCACCTTGTTGGCGGCTATGGCCACTCCGATACCGGTGCCGCAGCACAGCACGGCCCGTTCGAATTCCCCCTTCGTCAACGCCTCCGCGACGGCGAGAGCTATATCGGGATAATCGACCGCATCCTCCGAATATGTGCCCAAGTCCTCATATTCTATGCCGTTTTCCCGGAAAAAGCCGACAATTTCTTCTTTCAGCCTGAATCCCCCGTGATCGCTGGCCACAGCGACCTTCATGCCGCAACCCTCTTTCCCCGCGCCTTGATTGTCAATACAAAATATTAGTAATGGCAGCGCTTTGCCACCGCTCCATGCGGCAGGAGTTTCGACAAAGTTTCACTACCAAATCTTCTACAGAAAAAAGGGTTTTCCCTTTCAGTCCCCCGAAAAAATCACCGCAGTTACCCCCGTACCCGCCGCAAGGCACGGGTAATCAAATCCTCCAGCATGCGTGCGCATTCGACATATTTATCCAAAGGCTGCCCGATTGGATCCGGCACATCCCCCGGCGCCCCGGCATACTCGCCGAGGGTGAAAGTTTTGCCGGACGCTTCGGGAACCAGGCTTTTCACGTAATCGCGGTGGGCAGCGGTCATGGTCAGAACGAGATCGGCCTCCCGCACGGCTCCGGCCGTCAACCGCGAAGCCCTGTGCCCGCCCAGGCTCACACCCATCCGGGCAAGCGCCTCCACCGCCTCCCTGGAAGCCCCGTCCCCCGGCCAGGCTGCCGTACCGGCGGAGGAAACCTCAATATCATTCTCCGCCAGGCCCTTGCTAATCTTCCGCGCCAGAGCTTCGGCCATGCTGCTGCGGCACGTGTTTCCGGTACAAACAAAGAGAATTTTCAAGAGATCACCCCAATCGGTCGCTGGAATAGTTCTCCGATTATTCCTTTCGGGATCCGCTCCGTTTTTTAATCTTGGAGAGAGCGGAGACAAGGCGCTGCCGCAACAATCATTTCCCTTGCTAAAAAAACAGCTTGACGCCCACGCCCACCAGCACCAAACCTCCTACCAGTTGAGCCCTTTTGCCCACCCAACTGCCCAAAAACCGTCCGAAAATCAGGCCGCCGGCCGTCATTACCCCGGCCACAACGCCGATTACCCCCGCGGTAAGTACGAGATCGGCCTGGCGGGCGCCAAGGGTAAACCCTACGCTGAGAGCGTCCAGGCTGACGCCGGAACCCAGCAGGAACAGCCCCCAGGTGTTGAAGTTTACGGCATGCAGTTCCGCTGTCCCTTTATTTTGCAGGGTATGATAAACCATTCTCACGCCCAGGTACACCAAAAGCAGTGAGCCGATGGCCGCGGCTGTCCGGCCGAGCAAACTTCCCGTAAACTCGCCCAAAAACCAGCCCGTCAACGGCATAAAAACGTGGAATGTGAAAACCGTAGCGCTTATCAGCAATATCTGCCGCCGTTTCACTCCGGCCAGCCCGATCCCAACGCAAAGGGAGAAGGCGTCGGTACCCAGGGCAACCGCCAAAACCAGCAGGGTTAAAAAACTCATGGCAGCCTCCAATCGTCACGGGGTTCGGATCGTCTACGAGCGCCGGTGAACCAGGGGCTCGCTTCCTTCAGAATCAAGGCTTCGGACAATTGTCCGCACACTTGAACAAAGTCGCTGCCTTTATTTTCACACCCAGCGCCTTAACCGGCGTTCCTTCTGGCAGCGCGTTGTCAAGATCACCCCCGGCTGTTACGGCAGTGCTTTGTCACCGCTCACTCAGGTGCTTAGCGCCGGCAGCGCTTGCTGCAAGCTTTAAGGCGAAACCGGGCCGCCTTCAACTCGCCGTCCCGCCCGGTTCAGGCTTGCGCCGACGTCCATGTCCGCACCCCCGGTTTTACAGCCTCGCTGCGCGTAAGTCTGCTTTAGGCGCTTTCGCAACGAAAGTTCGCCGCCTGGATTGGGACAAAGCCGCCTGCCTCCGGCTTGTTTTTTCACCGGTGTTCCCCGGTCATGCGCGCACTATTCTCCCGCCCGAAGCCTTTCTCAGCCTGTTCATGACCGCCAGGCCCACGCCGCGGTCTTCGAGGCCTTCGGCCAGGATCAGGTCGACGTTCAGCTCGTCGAAGCGGCGCAGTGCGGCGTACAATTCCGCCGCGACAGTCTCCGGCTTCTCCTTTAACCCGGCCAAAACAACTTCCCCGACGGACGAGAAATCACGGCTGTCGGAATACGACAGGATCCCGACGCGCTTGCCCGCAGCCCGCTGTGCGTGCGCCAGTTCGGTTATTTTCACCGCAACCGCCTCCGGCCGGCCCTCCACCAGATAAAGCGGGGCACGGGGGGCGTAATGGACATACTTCATGCCGGGCGCACGGTGCCTGCCGCCGCCGAACAAGCCGGAAGCAGCCGCGGGGTCAACCCGCACGCCGCCGATAACCCCCTTCAAATCCTCGGGCGTGATTCCGCCCGGCCTCAGCACCGTCGGCACGGGAGCAGTCAGATCCAGCACGGTCGACTCCACGCCTATTCCCGTCGCCCCTCCGTCCAGAACCGCGTCGATGCGCCCGTCCAGATCCTCCAAAACATGCCTTGCGGTGGTGGGGCTCGGCCGTCCCGACAGGTTGGCGCTGGGGGCGGCTACGGGTACGGCCGCCGCCTTGATCAATGCCAGGGCGACGGGGTGATCGGGCATCCGCACGGCCACCGTCCGGAGGCCGGCGGTAACCTCGGCGGGAACAGCCCTTTGGGCTTTCATTATCAAAGCAAGTGGCCCGGGCCAAAAGGTTTCCATCAATATCCCGGCGGCCCCGGAAACGTCTTCTGCCAGGAAGTTCACCTCGTCTGTGCCGGCTACGTGCACGATCAGGGGATTGTCGGCGGGACGCCCTTTGGCTCTGAAGATCCTTGCCGCAGCCGCCCCGTCCAGCGCGTTCGCCCCCAGGCCGTACACCGTCTCGGTGGGAAAAGCCACCAGTCCCCCCAGGCGTATGATGCGCCCCGCCTCTTCCACCGCCCCGGCTTCGGGGTACAGGGGGTCAACCTTTATGTATCTGGTAGAAACCGTTTTGTCCGGCATGACTGTCACCTCGTGAACCTCTTTATTCCCGGCTCTTCAACCTTGCGAGAAGCAGCCTGTCCAGCCCGGCCAGATCTTTCATAACTTCCGCGTCCCAAATCGGTTCGCCTAAAAGCGATTTTATTTCCTGCCCCTGATTATATCCTATTTCCAGAAGTATGTATCCCCCCGTCCTTAAAAATTCACCCGCGGCCGGGATCAGGGCGCGGTACGGTGCGAGGCCGTCAGCCCCCCCGTCAAAGGCCAGGGGCGGTTCAAAGAGCCGGACCTCCCGCGGGAGCAGCGGGAGGTCTTGCGCGCAGATGTAGGGCAGATTGGCTGCAATCAAGTCGATGCCGCCGGTCCCGACATTTCCGGCAAGTGGCTCCAGAAGGCTGCCGTGATAAAAAAACACCCTTTCAGCCACGCCGTGCCTAACGGCATTCAAACGGGCGACCTCCAGGGCCTCCGGTGAACAGTCGACGGCGTAAACCACCGCCCCCGGCTTCAAAAGGGCCAGGGTAACGGCAATGATACCGCTGCCCGTACCTACATCAACGACGACCGCATTTTCGGGCAAGACCGCCAGCGCTTTCTCCACCAGGAGTTCGGTTTCCGGCCGCGGAATCATGACACTCCTGTTGACGGTAAAATCGAAGCCCATAAATTCTTTCCGGCCGGTAAGATAGGCCACCGGTTCGCCGGTGAGGCGCCTTTCGACAAGGGCGAAAAAACCGGCCTCCTCCTCTCCCGAAAGGAGGCAATCGCGCCCGCGGTACAGCCCGGCCCGGTCAACGCCGGTCACGTGGGAGAGCAGCACTTCGGCGTCGAGATGGGGAGTGCTTATGCCGGCTTCCTTCAGCTTTTTTCCTGCCGCGTTAAGCGCGGACTTGATCGTCAGCGTCATGTCCGTCTCACCCCAAGCGGTCCTAATCGGCCTGTTTCAGCCGTTCCGCCTGGTCCGTGGTAATCAGCGTCTCTATTATTTCGTCAAGTTCTCCCTCCAGCACGCCGTCCAGGCGGTGCAGCGTAAGCCCCACGCGGTGGTCGGTCACCCGGTTCTGCGGGAAATTATACGTTCTGATCCGCTCGCTGCGATCCCCGGTGCCGACCATGGACTTTCTGGTGCTGGCGACTTTCTGCTGCTGCTCCTGCTCGGCACGGTCCAACAGACGCGCCCGCAGCACTTTCAGCGCCTTGTCCTTGTTCTTGTGCTGCGACTTTTCGTCCTGCATGGAAACGACAATGCCGGTGGGTATATGCGTGATCCTGACCGCCGACTGCGTGGTATTCACCGACTGCCCGCCGTGCCCGGAAGCGCAGAACACGTCAATGCGCAGGTCGTTGGGGTCAATCTCGACATCGACCTCCTCGGCTTCCGGCAGGACCGCCACCGTTGCCGCGGACGTATGAATCCTGCCCCCGGATTCGGTGGTCGGTATGCGCTGGACTCTGTGCACGCCGCTCTCAAATTTCAGGCGGCTGTAAGCCCCCTTCCCCTGGACCAGGAAAACGATTTCCTTGAACCCGCCGATATCCGTGTAGTTGGTGTTGAGTATCTCGGTTCTCCATCCCTGCCGCTCGGCGTACCGCGAATACATGCGGAACAAATCCGCCGCAAACAGCGCGGCTTCCTCGCCGCCGGTCCCGGCGCGAATCTCCATGATCACGTTCTTTTCGTCGTTCGGGTCCCTGGGAAGCAGCAGCAGTTTCAGGCGTTGCTCCAAAACCGTCTTCTTCTCAACCAGATCGTCAAGCTCGGCCTGGGCCAGATCGCGCAAATCCCCGTCGGTTTCTTCGCCGAGAAGTTCCCTGGCTTCCTGTATTTCCTTCACCACTTTTTTGTAGTCCCTGTACAAGGCCACAACGTCGGCAAGTTCGGCATGCGCTTTGACGTACTGCTGCCAGCGCCCCAGGTCGGAAATTACCTCCGGGCTGCCGATAAGCCTGCCAAGTTCGTCATATTTTTCCTCAAGGCTCGCCAACTTATCCAGCAATTTGCTCACCTTCTTCCAACACTGCTTTGAAGGCGGAGATAGCCACCTCAACCTGTCCGTCGTCCGGCTGCCCGGTGGTGAGCTTCTGTAGCCACATTCCCGGAGCAATCAGCGCACGGCACAGGGGAACGGCGGCATACCTGCCCGACAGTTTGACCAACTCGTAAGAAATTCCGGCTATTGCCGGCAAAAGAAGTATTCTTGAAAGGATTCGCCACCAGAGCACCTGTTTGCCAAGCAGTGAAAAAGCCAGAATGCTGATAATCAGAACAATTAAGATAAAACTGGTGCCGCAGCGCGGGTGCAGGGTGGAATAACGCTGCACCCGGCTTACCGAAAGCTGGTCGCCGGCTTCGTAAGCGTTGATCACCTTGTGCTCGGCTCCGTGATATTGAAAAACCCTCCGGATATCCGACAGCCTCCCGATGGCAACCACATAGGCCACGAAAACTGCTATCCGGAATATTCCCTCAACCAGATTCTGGATAAAACTTCCGGAGGCAATTTTTTCGAGCAAATGAGCGGCGGCAACCGGCAGGACGGCAAAGAGCAGGACGGCTATCCCCAGGGAAACGGCCAGGGTAATGACGACTTCCTTTGCCGTGAGCCGCTCCTCTTCTCCGGTTGCCTGGTTTGCCGAATAAACAAGGGCTTCCAATCCAAGCACCAAAGCCTCGACCAGCACAACCACACCCCGCACCACAGGCCATTTCAGGGCCGGCACCCGCCTGGTCAGGGAGCCCACCGGCTTTTCGTCCACTATTATGGTGCAGTCGGGCCGGCGGACTGCTATTGACCGCGAGGAAGGCCCCCGCATCATCACCCCTTCAATTACCGCCTGGCCTCCGTACTGAAATTTGGCGTTCATATTTTCACTTTCCTTTACAGACAGGCTGCCTGAGATTCCGTCCGGAGAACAACGAAAAAAGCAGAGCGCCTGCTCCGCTGTGGTTTTCAACAAAAACCTCTTGTGGTTGAAACGCCCGCTCAGATGCTTCGCGTCGAGTGAAACTGGGGGTTTGGCAGTGCACCGTCACCGCTCACTCCATGGCTTTCGCGCCGGCAGCGCTTGCTGCAAGCTTTAAGGCGAAACCGGGCCGCCTTCACCCGGCTCGGTTCAAGTTGACGCGGACGTCCGTGTCCTCGCCCCCGGTTTGGCAGCCTCGCTGCACGAAAGTCTGCTTTAGACGCTTTCGCAATATCGTTCGCCGCTGACAGGGGCGCCGCCCACCTTCGCGAGGTTGTAGACTACGCTGCGTAATATCGCTTGCTTCCTTTAAGCCCCAAGGTCCCGGGCAGTTTGCCTGCAGTCTGAGCAGAGCGCCTGCTCTGCCGCCTTTTTTATTTCGTCAAACCATATTTCTTACGGAAGCGTTCGGCCCTCCCGCCGGTTTCTATCGTCCGCTGCGTTCCCGTGTAAAACGGGTGGCATTTGGAGCAGATTTCAACGCGGAGTTCCTTTTTGGTGGAGCCGGTTTCAAAAGTTTCACCGCAAATGCAGGTAACTTTGGCCTTCCCGTATTTCGGGTGTATGTTCTCTTTTATCGGGACTCACCTCTTTTCCATATCACAGGGCAAACACACTTCCTTATTATAGCACATGAGGGAGCGGGCCGCAACAAAGAGATTGATTACAAAAGGCTCAAAAACTGCCAATCCCGGGACTTTCAGCTCCGGAACGTCTTTCCGGAAACCAAAGCGCATACCCCCGCAGCCCGGCCCGCTCCTCACTTCCCCGGCAGCCGGCGCGCCTTCCTTTCGCCGGGCCTCACCGGGCGGCTGAAACTTCCCACGGCCAGGCCGGGCACTTCATTCAGGGCTTTGATCAGCGCCGGGATGCCGATTATATTTTCACCGGTCCCGGGCAAATGCTGAAAAAGGAGGTCGGGATCGATATTCAGGTTGCGCAGTTGAACCAGGTTTATTCCGGTTTCGCGCACCAGTTCCAGCAAGGCGTCCACCTCCCCCTCCCGGTCGGTGAGCCCCGGAAAAACCAGCAGGTTCAACGACGTATAGACGCCGTAAGCCACCGCAGCCTCTATGGATCTGCGGATGTCAGTCAGGCTGAAAGCGGAGGGACGGCAGTAGGCGCGGTATGTTTCTTCTCTCGCGCTGATCAGGCTGATCCGGACAGCGTCCAGGCCGGCCCGGCAAATTTCCGTCACTCCCGCGGTATACCCGCCGTTGCTGTTCATATTGATCGTGCCCAGATCGGTGGCCGCCCTTACCCGGCCGATGGCTTCCACCACGGTCCCGCAGGCCAGGGCGGGCTCCCCTTCGCAACCCTGTCCGAAACTCACCATAGCGCCGTTCCCGTTTTTCAGGTGGGATACCGCTACTTCGGCCACTTCCCGGGGCGTGGGCTTGAAATCGATCCTCGACTGGGGCGAAGGGCAGCATTGCGCCGGCTGCAGGGAAATGCAACCCAAACAGCGGGCGTTGCATGAGGGAGAAACGGGGATGCCGCCTTCCCACCTGCCGTAAAAGATGTTTTGAGCGGTAAAACAGCGGTAATCCAGGGAACAGCGGGCAAGCTGCCGCAGAATCCGGTTTTCGGGGTGCATCTCCAGTCTTTCTTTTATCAGCGCGGGCAGATCTTCGCTGTCGTAACGGGCGGGGTCCCACCGCCGCGGATCATCGGTCCGCTTTGCGGCCACGTACAGCTCTCCGTCCCGGCAGGCTACCGCCGTGTAGCCCAGGAGCGGAAGGGGTTTCTCGTCTTTCCCTCTTATGTAGGACGGCAAAAGGGTGCGGGTGTAACCCTGGGGAAGGAGGGCGGCTACTGCGAAGACCCGGCCGTCCGACCACGGGTTGTGCTCAAGAAGAGTGAACCGGCCGGTGCGGGTAAGCCCTACCGGAGCCCCCCCAGGTATCAGCACCAGCGAGGCTCCTTCCGGCAGCCTCTCCATTTCCTCCCCAGCCACCTCGACGATCCGCTCCCCGGTACGCCCGGCGGCCCGCAGGCTGTGATGATCGTACAACTGACCGTCATCCCCGGCAAAAACCAGTCGGTACAGGAAACGCCCCTCCCTTGCGGCCGTCGGCCGTCGTTGCCCGGCCGCACGGATATCACCCGGTTAAACATAGCACAGTCTTTTCATGCAGTCAACACGCAACCTTGCAACCGCCTTGCAGCGGCCTCCGGGCTTAACCGTAGTAGATTTCCTGCTCCAGTAACGGCAGCGGGTCTATTGGCATACCGTCTTTCAGCACCTCCAGGTGCAGGTGCGGACCGCTGGAGCGTCCGGTGCTGCCGGCAAGCGCCACAACCGTAGCCGCACTTACCGGACTGCCTTCGGCAACCAGTATCTTCGAACAGTGGGCGTAAAGCGTGCGAACCCCCCTGCCGTGGTCGATGATCACGGCGAGGCCGTATGTCCCCCTCGGTCCGGCAAAAACCACCCGGCCGGGGGCTGCGGCCCTGATCGGCGTTCCCTCCTCAACTGCGATGTCGATGCCTTCGTGAGGCTTTCCATCCCTTATGCCGAAAGGTGACGTTACAGCTCCCACCACCGGCCACGACAGCAAATCCAGCATCCCCCTTGAGGAAAAAGCCTGCTCGGCGGCCGGCCGGCAGGGAATGAACAACTGCTGCCCGACGAAGATCTTGTCAATATTTGCAAGGCGGTTTCTCGCGGAAATCTCATTGACGTCGGCCTGATACGCCCGCGCAATGTCCCATAGAGTCTCGCCCTTCTGAACGCGGTGCACGGCGCAGTCGCTGGGCACTTTCAAAATCTGGCCCGCTTTGATGCTGTCGGGGTTCTGCAGGCTGTTTACGGCAACCAGCGTTTCCACGGAAAGCCTGTTTTTCCTGGCAATGTCAGTCAGCGTGTCGCCGGGTTTTACCTCATAGAAACTCCGCTGCAGCGAAACGGCCACAGGAGGCGGCGAAACATACGGCGCGCCGTCCACAACAAGCTCGTCGAGCCGCGCCGAGGCCTGGCCCGCCCCCATGAGAACGGCGGCGGCGCAAATGACGGCTGCCGCTTTGCTGAGCGTTTTCAGTTTTGGTTTTGCGATTTGCATACTGAAAAAATCACCTCTTTCGGCAAACCAATTTTTAGTTTTGCCGGAAGAGGCGAATCTTATACGTACCAATGCCCAAAACGCTTATCACGTCAGTGCTTGGCAGCGCTTTGGCGCCGCTCTCTCCGGCGCCCGCGCCGACATCACCCCCATTTATTTACACAGCTCCTTTGCGGCCGGTTTCAACCCGGCCGCCGGCGGCGGCTTCAGCCCGCCGCAGGTGGCGGAAGGCAATGAGCAGGTCCCGGTTTGTTTTTGTCCGTTTGATCTGTTCCATCAGCATTTCCAGCGCCTCCCACGGGGTCAGCCCGTTGGTGGCTTTGCGGAACTGCCAGATCATCTCCAGTTCGTCCTTCGAAAGCAGCAGTTCTTCCTTGCGCGTACCGGATCGCTGGACGTCCACGGCGGGGAAGAGCCTCCTCTCCGCCAGCCGGCGGTCGAGAATCAGCTCCATGTTGCCGGTCCCTTTGAATTCTTCGAAAATAACATCGTCCATTCTGCTGCCCGTTTCAATCAAGGCCGTCGCCAGAATAGTCAGGCTGCCGCCCTCTTCGAGATTCCGCGCCGCCCCGAAAAAACGTTTCGGCTTGTGCAGCGCGGAAGGGTCCACACCGCCGGAAAGAGTGCGCCCGCTCGGGGGGACCACCAGGTTGTGGGCCCTGGCCAGCCGGGTTATGCTGTCCAGCAAAATGACCACGTCGTTCTTGTGCTCGACAAGCCGCTTGGCCCGCTCCAGCACCATATCCGCCACTTTGACGTGGTTTTCGGGAGGCTCGTCGAAAGTCGAGCTCACCACTTCACCGTTTACCGAACGTTCGATATCGGTAACCTCTTCCGGCCGTTCGTCGATCAGGAGAACCATCAGAACAATCTCGGGGTGGTTGGTGGTGATGCTGTTGGCGATTTCCTTGAGGAGAATTGTCTTTCCGGCTTTGGGCGGCGCTACGATCAAGCCCCGCTGGCCTTTTCCGATGGGGGCGACCAGATCGATAATCCTGGTTGAAAGCCTGTCGGGTTCAGTTTCAAGGTTTATCCGCTCCAGGGGATAGAGGGGAGTGAGCCCGTCAAAGTGAAGCCTGTCGCTGGCTTTATCCGGGTCTGCGCCGTTTACCTGCTCCACCCGCAGCAAGGCGTAATAGCGCTCGCTTTCCTTCGGCCGCCGCACCTGGCCGGCCACAAGATCTCCCGTGCGCAGGTCGAAGCGCCTGATCTGGGAAAGGGAAACGTAGATGTCGTCGTGGCTGGGAAGATACTGGAAAGGTCTTAAAAAACCGTAGCCGTCGGGCAGGATTTCTAGAACTCCCTTGGCGTATAAAATCCCGGATTTCTCGGTCTGTGTTTTCAGGATTTCAAAGATGAGTTCTTTTTTCCGCAGCTTGTAATAGCCGGGCATGTCAAGTTCTCTTGCTATTTTGTACAGCTCAACCATTGTTTTGCTTTCAAGGTCGGCGTAATTCAAAGGCAACCCCCCTTTTAACTGCCGGGCATTAATATTTTATAACCATGCGGGACCAGTTTTATGCGCCCTTCCGGTTCCTCCTCCTTTCCAGAAGAAACGTCAGTGTGAAATAAACGGACAGGCCGGCGGCAGTCGCGTTAACGAGACTGCCGGCTAGAAATGAATAGCCGTGCTCGGCCAGCGTTTCCAACAGTGAAGCGGGTATGGACGAACCACTGTCGGCAACGTCCAGCCCGGCAATGTCCCCGAAGAGGCTTTTCCCCACCACGATATTCATGGTAAAGAAAAACGGAACGGCCAGCTTGAAAAAAACCGCTGTGGCAACAGCAGCGGCGGCGTTGCACCTGGCAAGCCTGGCGACCAGGTAGGCAAGGGGGATGCTGATTACCGGAACGGGAAGAAAATCGAAGGCCAAACCCAGCGCCACCCCCGCTGCAACTTTCCGGGGCGAATCCGTAAGACCGGCTACCTTCCTGCAGTAAACCTTGATGCCTTCCGAAAAACGCAAAGCTATTCTTTTCTTCAAAAAAATTACTCCTTCGAGCACGTCAAATCTCCCTCATTCAACTATAAAAACCCCTTCCTCCAATATTTCGCACTATCTATATGGAAGAGGCAAAAAACTTCCGTGCTTTATCGTTTTAATCTCAAAAATTTCTTGGGGGAAATGGACGGGAAAGTATCACTTGTTTTTGACGGTTTCCCAGTCTTCAAGAAACTTTTTAATTCCCGCGTCAGTCAACGGATGCCTGATCATCTGCATGATCACCTTGTACGGAACGGTGGCGATATGTGCGCCCGCCTTTGCCGCAGCAGTCACGTGGACGGGGTGGCGGATGCTGGCGGCGATTACTTCCGTTTCATAATCGTAGTTCTCGAATATCTCCATGATATCGTATATAAGCTCTATCCCGTCCTGGCTGATGTCGTCCAGCCGGCCCACAAACGGGCTGACATAGGCGGCGCCGGCCCTGGCCGCCATCAACGCCTGGTTGGCGGAAAAAATGAGCGTCACGTTTGTCTTGATGCCTTTTTCTTTCAGGATCTTGACGGCCTTCAAGCCCTCCGCTGTCATCGGAATTTTTACCACGATATTCGGATGGATTGCGGCAAGCTCCACCGCCTCCGCAATCATTCCCGGCGCGTCCATGCTCACGGCCTCGGCGCTGATCGGCCCGTCCACTATGGACACGATTTCACGGACAACCTGGGCAAAGTTGCGGCCTTCCCTGGCAATGAGCGAGGGGTTGGTGGTCACCCCGCATATTACGCCCAGTGAATGGGCTTCCCTGATTTCATCCACGTTTGCCGTATCAATGAAAAGTTTCATCCAGAATATACCTCCGATTTAGTTGGCGACAGCCGGATTTCCCGCCGGCATCCGTCTCAAAAGAGCCGTGTCCCCGGATTCCCTCCGTTCCGGTCTCCGGCTTGCGTCCGTTTGTCGCGGGCCTTTCTTCCCCAATCCCGGATTTGTTCCGGCCGCAACCCTTCTTCAGCCTCATACCCGGCGCCCCGCCTCAAGCCCTGTTTGAACTGCCGAAAACCCTGATCTTTTCCCTTATGACCGCAACGGCGGCTTCCCTGGCGGGCCCCAGTATCTTGCGGGTGACGATTTCGCCGAGCCCGGCTTCCAGAACCCTACGCACAGCCGCGGTAAAC
>Ga0116192_1000267_pt1 | contig 41209 bp, 35 predicted proteins | sample AD_UKC113_MetaG_FD_89876 | JGI IMG/M metagenome (GOLD analysis project Ga0116192, IMG submission 89876) | Active sludge microbial communities of municipal wastewater-treating anaerobic digesters from Hong Kong - AD_UKC113_MetaG | ecosystem: Engineered > Bioreactor > Anaerobic > Digestate...
ATGTTAAAAAAGAATATTTTGAAAAATTTAAAGATAAATTACCCGAAAACTTAAAGAAAAGGGCAACACATTTTTATTCAGAAATTGAAAGAGTTAAAAAAGGAGTTAAATACTGGGAGAAAGGAGAAATAGAGAAATTTGGCAAATTAATGAAAATGTCTGGTGAAAGTTCAATAAAAAATTATGAGTGTGGAATACCCGAAACAATCCAATTACATGACATTTTAAACTCTATTCCAGAAATTTATGGAGCAAGATTTAGTGGTGCTGGATTTGGTGGGAGTTGTATAGCATTAACAAAAGGTAATATTGAAAGGGAACAAATAATTGTGAACATTGAAAAAAAATATATACCAAAATTTCCTGAGTTAAAAGATAAATACAAGATATTTTTTACTAATCACGGGAGAAAACCAGAAATATTTGAATTATAATATAATTACTCCATCCATATTAACTTTGTTTTACTTCTTTTTTGTATAATTGGTCAATATCAGGAACTTTACCATTTTTTAGTTTGTATAACACTTCCCCTGCTTTTTCAACTACAAGTATTCCTTCATTTTCCCTGTTTTTATAATTTTCTCTGTCCAGAGTATCAGGATTAATATATCCCAAATTTATTTTCCGGCATATTTCTTCACTTATTCCTGTTGCAAGAATTACTTCAATTCTCGGTTTTTCAATTCCATCTATAAAAGTCCCTATTCCTTTAACATGTGTTGAATGAGCAAGAATACAACCAGGATAATTTTTAAATTTCTCCCATTGTTTTAGAAAATAATCTCTTGTATGATAACCAACTTCTTCTAAATATTTTCCGTGAGTATATGACACAACATTTATATGAGGAGCAAAAATAATAAGTTTTCCTCCATCAGCAACAACTGGTTCAAGTTTATACATACATTTTCCTGCTGTCCATATATCATCATACATAGGTGGTGCAACTGAAATTACCATATTAAATGGCATATCAACATATTTTATATTTATTTTTGAAGAAAGTTGTGCTGCTTTTTCCCAGTCATCTGTATCACCAGCAAAAACACCGTAAATTAAGTTTTCATTTACTACATAGTTTATTAAATGAACTTTTTTATTTATAAATGAAGCTGCAATATTTATTACATCTCGGACAGGTGTTTTTATTACTCCATTTATTTTAGGATTTGTTATTAAAGCTCCTAACCAGTGGAATTTATGTAAAAATTCAGGACCGCAAATTCCTGGAAAAAAATACTTATAACCACCTGAAAAACCAACAACTTCATGGGGAAAAACAGGACCGGAAATAATTATTTCATCATATTGAAAGATTTTTCTATTTATTCTAACAGGAATATTTTCATTTAAAAGGGTGCTTATATATTCTCCCATCTGTTGTTTATTTATTATACCGATTTCTTCAAGTGCCTCTGAATTATTCCACTGGTGCTGGAAAATTTCTGTTTCTTCATTTCCTTTTATATCTAAAAATTCTCTTATTTTTTCATCAGACATTTCTGGATGTGTTCCAAGTGCAATCATAAAATCAATTTTTTTTACTTTCTTTTTTAGAATATCTAAAATTGAATGAAAAAAAAGAGCAGTTGGTCCTGACCTTGTTGTATCAGGAATTATCACAAGGACCTTTTTATTAGAAAAATCATTTTCTTTTGTTAAATAATTTTCCAAAATTTTTCTTATTTCCTCTTCACTAATTATTCTATTTACCTCTCCTTTACCTGTTCCCATATCTACCTCGTTTTTATTTAATATGGTACTTCCAAAAATCTCGTCTTATTTGCAATGTTTTGTGGTTAATCTTTGGGCGGATATAAAAATCCCCCTCACTCCCGTTGTACTATCTGAAGGACAATAACACACCAACTCTGCTTTGCTAATCATCCCCTCTTTTGTCGGGCTGTCAAAGGGGGAACATTTGTCTCCTTCCTTTATAAAAGGAAGGTGGGGATGGATTTCCTGTAATTTCCTTAAATCCCCCTCTCTCCCCGTTGTGCTATCTGGAAAATCTCCCCTAACCCCTCTTTACGAAAGAGGGGTGTATTTTGGAATAACGCACCAACTCTGCTTTTCTACCCTTTGCTTCTTTAGTCGGTTTGTTAAAGAGGAAATACACCTTCCCTTAAGAGAAGGAATGCTCGCCCGTAAGCTCCTCGCTTTTAGCTACGCATCCTAATTTATTTAGTTATTTCTTTTTCAGGTCTTCCTGGTAATAACCACTCAGTATGAAATTCCCTTATTTTTCCATTTTCTGTTTCTAATATCTCAGGACTTTCTTCTCCGCCAATTTTAAAATATCCATGTGCTCCAAAGTAATCTCTCTGTAAAGCAGTTACCTGACAGGCAAACATAATTGGTGAAGTTAATTGTAAAATATAATCATAGGAATTTGCCAATCCTAATGCAGGAACTCCGACTTTATGAGAAATTTCAACCAACTTTCCAAGTTTCCATAAATTCTTTTTAATAAAATCAGAAAATTTACTGTGTGCAATCAAATTTAAAAGTTCAGGATTCTCTAAATATGCCTTTGTAATTTCATCAAGAAATTGTGCTCTTATAATGCATCCTGCTCTCCATATTTTTGCTATTTCTCCTAAATTTAAGTTGAATTTATAAAACTCAGATGCAGATTTAAGAAGTGCAAAACCCTGAGCATATGAAGAAATTTTACCTATATAAAGTGCATCATGAGCAATATCAATAATATCTTCCTTTTTCTCATTTAGTTCTTCTCTGATATTAAGAGGTAGAATTTTACTCATTTTCAATCTTAAATCTTTTTCCCCAGACATTTCTCTTGAAAACACAGCAGAAGATATTGTTGGAACAGGAACAAGTAATTCCAATGCACTTTGAACTGTCCATGTTCCAGTCCCTTTCATTCTTGTAATATCTGCCACAATATCAACAAGATATACTCCTTCGTTTCTTTTATCTTTTTCTTTCAAAAGGTCCGATGTAATTTCTATAAGATAAGATGATAATATATCATTTTTGTTATTCCACTTTTCCATAATTTCACCAATTTCTTCGCCTTTCATACATAAAGCATTTTTAAAAAACCAGCAAACTTCTCCAATAAGTTGCATATCTCCATATTCAATTCCATTATGTGTCATTTTTACAAAATGCCCTGCTCCACCAGGACCAATAAAAGATACACATGGAGAACCATCATACGCTTTTGCTGAAATATCAGAAAACATTTTTTCAATAAGTTGATATGCTTCTTTTGAACCACCTGGCATAATAGAAGGACCTTTTAAAGCCCCTTCCTCTCCACCAGAAACACCAGTTCCGATAAATAAAATTCCTTTTTCTGTTAAATATTCATATCTCCTGATAGTATCTTTAAAATATGAATTTCCACCATCAATTATAATATCTCCCTTTTCAAGAAATGGAATAAGTTTTTCAATAAAATCATCAACTGGTTTTCCTTCTTTTACCATCATCATTATTTTTTTAGGTTTTTTCAATAGTCCAACAAAATCCTTTATTTCATATGCTGGAATAATTTTTTTCCCTTTTGCCTGTGTTTCCACAAAATTTTTTGTTTTCTCTCCTGTTCTATTATAAACAGCAACAGTATAACCCTTATCTTCAAAATTAAGGGCAAGATTTTTACCCATAACCTCCATTCCAATTATTCCAATATCACATTTTTCCATTTTCATCTCCTTTTATTTTAATTTTTAATGGACATTTTACCTTCAAAATCAAATTTTTCAAGTTTATTAATTCCTGATGGTCTTGGATTTATTTCAAGAAAAACAGGAATGACTTTCCCCTCTTTAAATTCAAGTAAGAAGTCAATTCCCATAAAATTCAGTAATTCCTTTAATTTATAATTGAAAGCATAATAAACATTTAATACATCTTTTTTTATTAAATCAATATCATAACTTGTAAGAATTAATCTTTTGTATTCCTCTTTTTCCCTGTAAAAAACTTTTAAAAAAATATCTTTAAAACGAATAATTTTCCCCTCTTTTTCAACAGAAGTAATTGGTAAATTATCATTTGCTATTTCAACAAATCCATAGTCAGTCATAATTTCGTTATTAAATTTCCATAAAAGGACTCTAAAAACAATTTGTCTATATCCTTTTTCTTTTTCATTATAAAAAAAAACATTCCCTCTTTCTTCTTTTATAATTACTGACTGGCCCTGTAAAATTGTAAAAATTGTTTCAAGAACATTTTTTTTATTTTCAAAAAAATATTTACTTGTGAAAAAATATGTTTCTCTTCCTTCTGTTCCCCAATTCGGCTGTATATAAAAATTTTCAATTCTATTTTTAATAAGAAATTCTTTCAGGATTTTTTCAATTTCCCCTCTTTTTTCCCATTCCAGTAAAATACATTTAGGAACATTTATTCTATTTTTTTCTAATTTTTTTATAGTGTAATATTTATTATCTGCTTTCAGAGAAGAAGAAAAAGGATTCAATTGAAATATATTATTTTTTTTAAAAAAAGCAGAAATTTTTTTATGAACTTTTATTTCTTCTTTAGCAATAAGACTTAAAACTAAAACTTTTTCAAATTTAGGAGAGAATTTTAAAAGTACTTTTTCTACAATAAAATTATTGCTCATTTTTAAAATCTCTCTTTCAAAATTTTCTTTTGAATCCCATTTAATTCCATAAAACTCAATATTTCCCTTTCCCTTAAGACATTCAATATTAAAAAATAAGATAATTTTCTTTATATATTCTTCATCAGATTGATAAATTATTCCTATCTTTTTCACTTTCTTATTTTGACTCTAATCTTTCTTTATAAATTTTCGCTCTTTCTCCTAATGACTTAAATATTATAAAGACCCCCTCCCCTTTTCTTTCTGGCGGCAATTGGTCATTATGTGGTCTCCATAAACCTGCTCCTGGATTTGGTTCAATTTTATAAACAACAAGGGATGGTATTTCATTGCCTCTTTTGTCATATAATTTTCTTTTTTCTCCTTTTTCATTAAATAGAGGAATTGATAAAACCTTTTTATTTTTATCAACTCTTTTTATCTCTTTCATATTACTATCAAATATTTTTATCTTAGTTGGATTACCTTTTTCATCATATAGAGGTATAAGTTTTTCTTCTTTTTCATCAAAAATATATTTTAAATTATCATCTTCATCTATAAGAAAAACAGGCATATAATCCCCCATTTCATAAGGAATATCATTTATTTTAAAACCGGTTAAATCAGAGAAAATTTCATCATACTTTACTTTTGACATAAATTCTGGATAAATTTTTAAATATTCATTTAAAACATATTTCCAATTCTTTTTTAAATATTTTCTTTGGGATTCCATACTTGAAAATGCTGCTTTTGTTATTTGTATCCTCATGTCGTTTCTATATTTTGGATTAATAATATCATCAGTATATTCAAAAAGTAGACCGCCCTGTCCAACATTGGCAATACCTTGAGTACTTATAACAGTTATATGATGCGAAATTTTATAGTCACTTTTTTCAAAAACAAGAATCTGCCTGAAATATGAATACAATGGTGTCTGTGGTTCTCTATCAAGTAATACAGGAACCCCAATTCTTGCAAATCTTTCAACAAGTTTTTCTAAAAATTCTTTTGAATATAATTGCCTTACTCTTGATTCAAGTACCTGCTGAATTACAACATTATCTGTTTTAGAAATTTCAAAAGTTAATTCTACCAATTTATCTATATTTTCTTCAATATATTTCCCATTTTCTTTTACTGGAAGTATAAGTGATTTTCTTCCTCCTGATTCTTTTTCTGGTTTTACAATCAATGCATCATATTTTCTTGCCAATTTGTATATTTTTTCTTTAATTTTATTCTTTGACTTACCTCCATACTTTTCAGTATCTTTTATATACCAGTTTTCCTGCTCAGGTGTTTTAACCCCAGAACCTTTTAACATTTTGGGAAGTTCACATTTAAGGTGAGTTGCTGCTTCCCATATTAATGGCTGGATTATTGGTATTCTGTAAGTATCTATTTCAGACCTTAATGGATGAGTAAAATGGAAAAAAATTCCATGAAGTGTAATTACCCCTTTAAATGTTCCAAAGACCAGTCCATTTTCATTTTCACCAAATTTTTTATATTTCTCTCTGAGTTTTTTTATGTCATTTTGGTTTGGATAGAACATACCTTCTCTTATTGTAAGAACTTTTTTATCTTCTTTTAATTCAGGAATAGGAAATGAAGTTAAGAAAAGATTTATATTGGCATTTGTTGAAAGGATTGGTCCTTGTTGTAAAGCAACAGGAACCGTTGTATTGCCATAGGGATATATTATCCCAAGATTAACTCTTTCAGATACAGATAAGTCAGCAGGGTCAATCTGCATAATTATTTCTGGGTATCCAAAACCCTCATATTTTAAAACAACACTATCTCTTAGACGAACATAATGAAACCAAAAATCCTCGTCTTTATTCTCCCCTCTTATTCCAATCCCATAAATATTTTTATCAAAATTTCCAAGATATAAATCAGTATAATCAGAAGAAAATTTCTTCATAGATGTTTTTTCAGATATAAGAGACCTTAAATATGTATATAGATACCTATGATATTGACAGGCAAGTTGAAATTTCTTATCTCTTGGAATTTTTTCAAAAGTTGAGGACCTTTCTTTTGAATAATGGTAAGGGAGAGAATCAAAAATATGATTATTTACTGTTAAATCAAAAAATTTAGATATTTCAGTATTAAATTCCTCATCTGAATTGAGATTAATTGTTTTTTCAATTAAAAGTGAAATATCAATAAGTTCAAGTCCAGCACAGATTTCATTGTAAAATTCATAATTTCCTGTCTTTACATCAGCGGAACTGGCAAGATTTGTAACAAGAGATAAATAGTTTTTATCAGTTATCACATTTTCTGAAAATAAATTATTTATATCCTGTAATAAATTTTTCCCATTAAAAGATACAATCTCTTTATTAAGAAATTCAAGATATAATTTTGAAATCCGCAGATATTTTCCGAAATCATAGGGAGAAATAGTATTTGTCCCTTTTCCTATAATTTCTTTCGCCTTTCCATATATAAGAGAAAGATTTTTAGGATAATTTTCTATTACCTTTTCTACATCAAGGAAACCTCTTTTCTTTTCTCTTATGCATTTTACTCTTTCAATTTCTTTTTTTCTTTCTTCCCACCTTGCAAGTCCCTCAACTTTTTCTTCAACTGCTTTTAGAGAACCAGCAAGTCCTGTACTTATCTCTCTATACTTATATTGTTTAGGTGGATGATAAATAGACCTTAAAAAGTTGTTAACAATAAAATCTATTTCTTTTTGTCCATAACTTTCTTTACCTGAAACACCAAATAATTTTTTTAATTTTATTCTATATTTTTCTCTTAATTCTGAAATTTCTTCTTTTTCTAATTTCCCATTTATAATATAACTTCCTCCATAAATTATCCATTTCCCAAAATCAAATTCATTTAGTTTTATACCTTTTGAAATTTTTGCAAAAGTATCAGTTATATATCTATCTCTCAAATTCCATACGCCTAAATTTTTTGCATCTCTTTCCTCTCTTAAAACATCGTCAAATTTTCTTTCAATAAGAATATTCTTTTTTATTCTATTTAAAACCTCTCCTGCTTTTTCTTTGTTCTCATTTAATATAGCAGTTAAAAATTCCTCACTTAAACTTTTCTCATCATTTAATTGGTTTTTCCATTTTTCAATTGTTTCTTTTCCTATTCCAAGACAACCATAAACAACTTTTTCTTCAAGTGCAAAAAGTTCTTTTACTTTCCTTCTGCAGTTCGGATAATTAAAAGCAAATGTAGGTCTTCTTGCCCCAGAAGTTCCGTCTGCAAAAACCAACCCACTATTTGGCCTTCCTTTTTTCATCAAATAAAGCATCTTTGGTAAATTATCAACTAATTCTAATAGTTCCGGGTCAGGTATCCCCAGGTCAATGAAATCAATACCTTGAATTGCCTCTTCATATGAAGAAAAAGGTCCTCTTTTGTCAATAACAAGAAGATGGATTTTCCCTTCAAGGTCTTTTATTATTTTTTCTTTTTCTTTCTCTGTTCTATCCTTTATTCCTATCCACCTTTTTAAATTTCCTCCATATACAAGGCAATTTGTCCTTATAATATTTTCATCAATTCCAATATTTAATAAGTAATTCTCAACTTCATTTTTTATTTGTTCAAGTCCTGAATTAGGCACATGATTTAGAATATCTGAGCCAGTGCAACTGCCAACAATTCTAATATCAGCAGGTGGAATAAAATCTTTGAACATCTCTTTAATTATTTCTCTTCCTTCCGGGTCAATATCAAGAAGTATATGATTATCTGCAACATTAGAATATATTTCAAGTTTTCTGCTTCCTGCACTGAACCTCACATCAGAGACAGGTATCAATTTCCCATCTTTTTTCTCCCCTTCTTTATAATTTGCTGTCATAACGCCTATCAATTCACTGTCATCAACTAAATATGGATTTTTCTTCCTTGCCTGATGTATAAGTTGATAAATAAGTTTAACTTTTCTAAAAGGACCTGTTCTATTTATTTCTTCTAAACCCTGTGCTTTTTTGTTAACCCAGTAAGTAAATTTATATTCAAGTTCTTTTTCTTTATTTTCAATAAGCCCCATTTTCCCAAGTATCTTTGCAATTTGTGGTAATCTTGAAAGACAGATGGGCTTTCCAATTATTCCAAAATATTCAGGATATTTTTTGAAAAGATAAGAAGTTGCTTTTTCTTCCCATTCTAATTCAGAAGTAATTTCTGCTCGCCAACCAAGAACTTCTCGCAAATCTTTTATTATATGTTCCTGAATTTTTTCTGGTATTCCAAATGAAGATAATATCTGAGAAGATATTTCTCTATCAACACATGCTATAATTATTGCATAAAGAAGACTGAATTCCTTAGGAACACAAAAACCTCCATATGTTTCACCTGCTGGTAAGACCTTTCTATCACCTCTTGCATTCCATTGATTTCTGAAAAATTCAAAATCGCCCATTCCCAGTGTATCAAGATTTATACTGCCTGCTAATGAAAGATAATAGACACCACCTCTTGAAAAGAAATTTTCCCCTACTTTTAAAAATTCAGTTACTCTTGTAGAAGGAACAACAGTTGGACCTGCAATATTATAAAGGCGATATAATTCTTTCCCAGAATTTGCAGAAATATCATCTATACCACCTACCCATTTAGGAATATCTCTTACTGAAAAAACTTCTTTTGCTCCAAGGTCCACTCTGCTTGGAGTATAAAGTAAGTTATATCTTTTAAAAGGGCCTTCTGCTTCATATCTAAAAAGTGGATTTGAAAGTTCACTTATTAAATTTTCTTCAACAATAACTTCTTTTTGAGCATTAATAGTTGAATATGTTGGATTGAGATAATTTTTAAGAAACTCTTTTGTTTCTTTTTCTAGATTGAAATTTCTAATCATATCTTCTCTTGTTTTCTTTAAAATTTTCAGATTCTCTTCTTCCTTTATATCAATTAAATTTATATTTTCCAGACATTTTAAAACGCATTCTGGTTCTTTTACTTTAAAATCTTTTCTATTTAAATTTTCACCCTCTTTTTGCAACAGAATTATTATTTTTGATACTTCTTTTCCTATTTCTGGATAAGAAAAAAGACATTTTAATATTCCCTGTTCTCCTTCTCCTAACTTGTAAATTTCCCCTTCAAGATTGTTTTCTTTAATTATTTTTTCACCTATTTTTATTATATTTTGTCTCCATATTTCCATTTTTCCTTTTACTTTTTCTTCAAGTTTGTGTCTTCTTATAATATTGAATAAAAGCATACTTTCCTCAAGCCAGTTTTTTACATTAAGTTCGCTTTCACCCGGTCCAAGAGTAGTTAAAATATGAATAGAAGGAAGATTCCTTTTTGGATAATCTACAAGCGATAAATATTTCTCATGGAGTTCCAGAATACAATGTTCTTCAAGGAATTTTTCAAGTTGATTTTTTAATGATTTAATGCCTTTATAATTTTTCAAAAATTCTTTTACCAGATTACCTTTTTCCACTTCATTTATAGCAAGTGTTAATCCTTCAAATCTTAGCAGTTTCTCTCTTTCACATATTTCAGATATCTGCCTAATCATATTCTCATATGATTTTTCAATGAGTGCAGAAATATAGGCAATTTCCTTCTTTTTATTTCTTGTTCTTTCAATTAATTGTTTTTCATCCTTAAAATTTATCTTTAAAATTTTGGAGAGAATATTTCTTGCAAGAAAAACATTTTCTGTAAGCATAACCTCTTCTATATTTAATGCCCAGTTTTCAGCATTTGTTCTGTACATTTCCTCAAGAATATTTCTCTGAACCCATGCAGTGAACTTATAAGAACCATTTTCAGGTATTATTTGATATGTTGCATATGCAGGAAGTGCTTCTATCCAGTCATCACAAATTCTAAGCCACTCCTTCATATCAGGTGTTACATAAATGTTTTCTCCCCCATTTGCAAGTAAATTTTCAATTTCAGGGTCCTGACCAAAAAAAGGGTCAAGTAATTCATTTAAAAGTCCCATATATATTGCATCTATTGGAAAAACCCTCTGGAAAAATATCATATAAATAGGTGTTCTTGATGGAAATTTGTTTAATTCATTTTCAAATTTTTTTATTTCAACTCTGATATTGTCAAAAACTTTTCTATCCTGCATCATAAATTCTGCATTCTCATCAAATTTCTGGACAAGTTGAAATTCATAATTTCTTAATGTATCTTTTAAGTTTTTCAATCCACATTTTATCTGTGCAATAGAGACATCATTTTCTCCTGTTAAATTATCAAGAAATTGTATATCACTTTCTATTGGTAAAAAACTAATTTTTGACTTTGAAATTATTCTTCTTATTTTTTCTAAAAGGAGAGTTATTACATTTGAAGAGAGCAATTTTGAATTTGCTAAAAGTAAAGCATCAATATAAAAAGCACGACTGAATCTTCCACATACAATTCTTCTTCCCGATTCTTTTCTATCTAAAGCAATTTTCTCACAACATTCTCTGTCTTGTTTTTCATCATATGTTTCTCTTATTGCTTCATAAATCTGGCTTCTTAAATTTTCAAGGTCTTTTACTGTCTCTATAACATATTTAACTTTTTCTCTATTATAAGGCAAACCAAAGTTTTTTCTTGACAAAAGTAGCGCACACAATTTTTTTCTCTTTATTACATCTTTTTCTTTTTCCCCTTCCTCAAGAAAATTTATATACCATTGCCCATTTTTTTCCTTACTGAATATTTTTATTATTTTATTCCTTTGAGATGGAGAAAATTTTTCATAAATTGAAATGTAAGATAAAAGAACTTCCTTTTTCCCTTCTGCCTTCAAATTTTTAATAAATTTTCCTATTTTCATTTTATATAAATTCTGCACCGCTTGAAGAATTACAAATAAAAGATGATTCTGGTAAGTTTCTTTTATGGTAATACTTTTTATTTAGAATTTCAAGTGTTTTTTCTGCTTCTTTTTCTTCAACTAAAACTAAAACACATCCCCCAAGCCCTGCTCCTGTTAATTTTGCTCCTTTTACTCCATTGATTTTTTTAGTAGTATCTACAATAAAATCTAATTCTGGAGTGCTACATCTATATCCACCTGGCTGGTTATAGATTTTTGCCTCTTCTTTTCCTTTTTTTAAATCAGATATTAACTTTAAAAGATACTTATCTGTTACTCTATAATCCCATTTTTCTATTTTATTATTGTCTAAATGTTTTACAACTCTATCACCGTCATGTGAAATAAACATTAACTTCCCAAATTTTTCTATTTCATTGTTTTTTAAAAAATATTCACATATCCTTGCTCTTTCACATTCACTTATTCCATACATCAAAATATCTCTTAATCTATAACCTTTTTCAGGAGGTATATGCGTCTCAAATAGTACTCCAAGATTTTCTTCAGGCAATAATTTACAAATTTCTTCTCTTTTAGAAATTTCAGGAATTGAAAGCAAAATTTTATATACATTTTCCTCACTTTTGAGTATTTCTGGATTTACATCTCTTAAATGCACCAATTTGTTCTTTAATTCAGGAAAATTTTTCTTTATTAACTTAAAGCCTATTTCATAAGATGCTATTCTTTCATTAAATATATTTTTAGCATCTGTAGATTTTTTTGCTTCTATTAGTGAGTTACAACATATTACTTTATAATTTTCAGGAAAGGGTAGATATTTACTTGTAAAAGGGAAAAATCTTAAATGGACTATCTGCCCCTTTTTACCAAAAATCATTGCTGCATGGTCTCCACTTCCACCTCTTGTACCTACATACCATTCTGCTTCTCCACACATTTCAACAAGTTTTTCTTTTTCAATATCTATATTATTAATTTTACAGGCACAAAGCATTGTTGCCACAACTAAAGCAGAAGATGAACTTAAACCTGCCCCGATAGGAATTTCACCATAATAGAAAAGATTAAACCCTTTTAACGGAATTTCAGGAAATTTATTTTGAAGATATAAAATAGGTGCCTTTACATAATTTATCCAATCACCAGGAGTAATTTTAATTTTCCTTATAAAATCAATCCAGTTAATCTTTTTGGCTGGTAATTCATTTTTTATATCAAATTCTCTTGGTGGATATTTTTCGCTTTCTAAATTATAGGAAATTACTTTACTATCATTTCTCTTTCCTGCTACACAAAACAGTTCTTTGTCAATAGTTAAGTAATTTGTATAACCCCCTCTATGGTCAATATGCGTACCTAAAAGGTTAATTCTTGCAGGAACTTTCAGAATATCAATATCCTCATCATTAAACTTCTTGATGTATGACGCAATAAGTTTCTTTAAGCATTCATTATTTTCAATCCCGTTTAACTTTTTTGATGCTATCATTTAGACACCTGAAAAAGCATTAAAACCACCATCTATTGGGACAACAATTCCTGTCACAAATTTTGATGCATTTGAAGATAGATATATACAAATACCTATCAGTTCATCAGGATTTCCCATCCTTCCCATTGGTGTATGTGAAATTATTGTTTTTCCTCTTGGTGAAAGGTTTCCATTTTCATCTAAAAGTAAATATCTATTCTGCTGAGTAAGAAAAAAACCAGGTGCAATAGCATTAACTCTTAGATTTTTGTTATATTCAAAAGCAAAATGTGCTGCAAGCCATTGTGTAAAATTACTTACTGCTGCTTTTGCAGCAGAATAACCAGGAATTTTTGTTAAAGGCCTGAAAGCATTCATTGATGATATATTTATAATTGAACCTCCCTCTTTATTCTTTACCATTTCTTTCCCAAATACCTGTGCTGGTAAAATTGCTCCACCAAAAAGGTTAAGAATAAGAACCTTTTCAAGAGCAGAAAGAGGTAGGTCAAAAAAGGATAAGTCATCTGATGTTGTTGCCTCTTTCATATTTCCACCTGCTGCATTAACAAGAACATCAATCCTGCCATATTTATCAATTACTTTTTTACATGTTTTTTCAATTTCATCTTTCTTCAAAACATCAATATACATACTATCTACTTCAATCCCTTCTTTCTTGAATTCTTCTCTTTTTTCCTCAAATCCTTTAATATCACAAATAATAACCTTTGCTCCACTTTTTGAAAAACCTTTTGCAATTTCTCCACCAAGAATGCCACATCCACCTGGTATTACAACAACTTTGTTTTCTACTGAAAATAATTTTTCTACAAATTTCATTTTCTTCTCCTTTTTATATAACTGCGGGGGTTGAACTTTTGTTTTAATTACTAAAATTATTTTAAACCCTATTTTTTTTGATATCAAATTTTTTTCACAAGCAAAAAAGTAACTTATTTATTTTTTCTTCTGCTGATAATTTTCTATTATTATATCTCCAAATATTGGTGATAAATAAAGATGCCTTTTTCTTCACAACTTTATCCTTTTATAAAATTATTTTTTATGTATCTCAAAGGTAGTTCCTGTTGTTAAGTCAGATACAACGGTCCCCGGTAAAAATTCAATTTTTGTTTCTTCTTCTGAAATAGCTTTCCCTACTGAAATCTCCTCTACTTTCCAAATATTTTTTATCAATCCTTCAGGAGTCTTTCCTTCTGTTATCATCTTCATCGGAAACCAACAATCCTTACATACTTCTTTGTAGTCAAAGAATTCAACAGTATCTTCAATTTTGTTGTTCACGGTTCTTTCTATTAACACTGGACAGAATCCTATATCTTGTCCTAACCAAATGTTATAGCAAATGTCTCCTTCGCTTATTTTTACTAACCAACATTTATGTCCATCTATAACTTTTTGTTCTCTTGTAACTTTCCCTTTTTCTAAAGCATCATAAAGGAAATAAGAATTCTTCAAAAAAATTGGGCAATATGTCGTCTCTAATTTTATACCACTTAAGATCGGCCCCAATCCCATATCAATCTCACCGAATTTCTTATCACTTTGGGAAATGCTAATTTCCTTCCGAGTGCCAGAATTTCTTTCATACTTTCCTTTATATGTAAATTTCAATTCTTTTCCTTCAAAATGTTTGGTTTCCATAAAAAAACAATTTGGAGTTCGAACATACTGGGATATTATTTCCGAATTTTCTTTTTCGACATCTGTCAGAATTGTAATTTGACATTTCACTTTTAAAGCAGGATAACTCAAATTTTCTTGATTTTTCAAAGATGCCTTTATAAATTCTATAGTTGGAATTTCTTCTGCTTGTAATATACTTCCTGTTAAACCACAAATTATTAAAAACATTAAAACCAATTTTATATTTAATTTTTTTAACATATTTTTTTTCTCCTCGTATATCAGTTCTTTTCAGGCACAGTAAAAGAAATCCCTGTCCTTTCATCATAAACTTGTGTGCCAGGTGGAAAAGTTAAATTAAATTCTTCATCTTTTATCCCTTGGTTAACTTTTATATTAGAATATACCATTTTACCTTCTGCACTGATTTTTTTGGAAGAAGGATCATACCATTTTATAGAAACTCCTCCTGGGAACCATATATCTTTGTCTATACTAAATTTTTCAAAATTAATAGGACCTACACTTATTATTAAATCTTCCTGTCTGTATATTTCAATTTTTTTAGGCAAAAAACCTTCTTCCACAGAGAACCATATTTTATATCCTAAATAGGAATAATCATCCTTGCCATATCCTTTGAACTCTTTAAATCCAAAACTTGGAACTTCTACTACAAAACATTTACTCCCAGCAAAATATTCAGAATTAGATAGTATTTTTAATTTTTCATTTTGGAGAATTTCTTCCAAAGTAATACCCACAGGCCACAGATGAAATAGAATGGATGAAGGAACCCAAGTCGGTCTAATTTTTAGTTGAATATAATAAGGTGAATATCCCATAGTAACTGATGCAATTTTACCTTTCTCAAAGTTTATTATATAAGTGTTTTCAGGAGTGTAAATATAAATAATTTCATTTATATTTTTTGATTCATCCACTGCTTTAAGAAAAACTTTTTCTTTGCCATCTTTATAAAACCATTTTCCGCTTTTTATTTCCTTGCTATTTTTATAAGTTAGTTCAAATTCTACCGATGCATCTTGTATAAGAGACAGGTTATACCTAATTCCTTGTAAAACAAATTCTAATTCATCTTTTGGCTCACAAAATACAAAGTTAGTTTTGGTAATACAAGCATTTTGTAATACAAATACCAATATACTCAGAAAAATAATTTTTTTTATTTTGTCCATTTTCCCTCCTATGTTAAAAGAGGGTACTGCCAAAATTGGCTAATTAAATTCACTCCTCACTTTCTCACAAAGACAAATGAAATGTGAAAAGTGAGATGTGAGAAGTAGAAATCCCGTAAGCGTAACTTATCGCTTCGGCGTAGGGATGGTCTGTAAGCAAAACTCTAAACCCTTCTGTGTAAGACAATCCACCCCTGCCCTCCTCCTCTACTAAAACATTGGCGGACATGTTTTTTAAAGGAGGGAGAGTATTTTCCCCCTTTAGTAAACCGACTAAAGTTGCAAAGTTTAGCACACAGAGTTGGTGCTGTAATGTATTTCAATAGGCACAACGGGGATGAAGGAGGATTTTGAGAGGGATCTAACAAGCACAACGGGGTAGGGAGATTTTTATTTTTCATCTCTCTTTTATCTATTTTTTGACACTACCTGGGTCACAACCATAACATTTACTTTTAAAAAGATGTCCCGGACAACTAAAGTAATTATTTATATGATACCATTCTGTGAATCCTTCCAAAAATGTTTTCACTACAGTATTATATACCCCTTCTGGATATTTTTTTAAATACTCTTCCCATATTTTCTTTGCTTGTTCTTGACTTTTGTTTTCTTTATACATCATCCATAAAAAATAACAATTTTCTCATTTGTTCCCTTTTATATTATTTCTTTTCAGGCACGGTAAATATAGTATTAGTTATCCTATCATATACATTCATTCCAGGTTGAAATTCAGGTTCAAAAATTTTGTCAGAAATTTCGTTATTTACTTTTATGTTCGTATATTCTATTTCTACAACTGCATTTTTTTCTCCTTTAATATCAGTATATCCAATAAATTTTTGTGGAAACCATATATCACCTATTTTTGTATATGATATTATAGAAACTATTGTTGTAGTGGAACCTATTTTTGTTTCTATTTTTGCTGATAAAAAATTCTCTTCTGAAATCCAAAATGTATAGTCGATGTTTTTATAATCAGAAGGACGGTAAACCAAAGGATAACATTTTTGGTTATTAACATATTCAACCTTTTTCAATTCTATCTTCCCGGAAGAAAAAATTTTTTTTAACAGATACACCTGGCCAAAAATGAAAAAGTACAGAAGAAGGAGGAGTAACAGAATATATACCTAAATTTTGTATTCCAACAGGAGTAATCAGTATTTGTTTATCTTGTATTTCTACATATTTTTCTCCATCACAATAAATTTTGCCTTGTCCTTTTTCATATGTTTTCTTAATGTACTCTACAACTTCTTTGCCTCTCTTATATTTCCAGAAACAGTTATATGTTTCTTTTTTTTCTTTTGTGTATGGAACTTTTTCATAGTCCTCCTTTTTAAAAAACCCTGATTTTGAAACAGAGGGAGGATGTTCATACCATTTCTGTTCTTGTTTTATTGTATAATTGCACTCTCCTGATCGAATCATCTCAACAGCATATTCCCACCCTTTTAAAACAAACTCTTTTTTACTATTCTCTTGGCACCATCCTATGTTATTAGACAAAATATACCCTATCGGCACTATCCACATAACTATTTTTATTATTTTTGACATTTTAAGTGTCCTTTTTATCTTAATTCTTTTTATTTTGGCATTGTGGTGCATAACCGCAAGAAGGATAGTCTTTACTTAAAATAACTTATATAACTGCGGGGGTTGAACTTTTGTTTACCCCCCGCAGTTGAATTTAGGTTAAAAGGAAAAATCAGGGTGTGTAAAAGAAATTAGTTTTTTTGTATTTCCACATAAAACCCATAAATAATAAATTTGAAACTTTGGAGCAACTGCAACTGGATGATAGCCCTTAGGTATTGTAATAACTTCATCATTTTTCACTACAAATATATTATCCTCTGTTTCATCAAATATCCTCATAACTCCAAAGCCACTTTTAGGCTTTATCTTAAAGAAATATAGTTCTTCAAGTTTTGTTTCAACTGGTGGATTATCTTTATCGTGTTTGTGTGGGGGATAACTTGACCAGTTTCCAGGGTCATTTATTGTTTCTCCAAGCAGTAATCTCTCAGAAGAAGATTCCTCAGTTAATATATCTGTTATATTTCTAAAATATACTTCTTCCCCTACCCTTCTGAACTTAACATTTTTTTTATCAATAAATAAAGGAGTTCCTTTTCCCGTTGCTAAACAACTTAATACACAAATCTCTGTCTTGCCTATAAATTCAATTCTATATTCAAGAAAGGGAGGAAGATAAACTGCAACAGGTGGTTCATCAAAAACATTTGTTCTTTTCATTTTTCCAAATAATTTATTTTCTAAAAAGAAATTGCAGTTTCCTTCAGTTATAACAAAAACTGTTTCATTTTTCTTTGTATTATCTTTAAATATTTCACCCTCTGAAAATCGAATTATCCCACAATTTAAAAACTCTAAATCACTTGTTTCAGGTGTAATTATTTGTTGATAACCTTCAATTTTTTCAATTTTATAATGTTGTGCCACCTTATCCCTCCTTGTATTTTTCTTTTATATAAAATACCATTTAATCTAAACTATTTCAATTGAATAATACCCATTTAATTGATAAGTTGCTTCTATCAATATTCTGCCTTTTTGAGTTAAAGAATTGAATAAATTATTTTTAAAAATAAATTCATGAAATTCTGGATGAACTTTTACTTTTATTCTCTTTTCACCTTTTCTAAAAAGTAAATTATAGATATTTTCTTCTAATTCAATAAAAATCATATTAAAATTTTTTACATAGCCAGTTGCTTTACATATTTGACACTCATCATAAAAAAACTCCTTTAAACTTATTCCTGTCCTTTTTCTACTCATTTCAATTAATCCTAAGGATGAAAGAGAAAGCAATTTAACTTTTTCATCTCCAAGAAATTTTTTAAAGTTTTCAAAAATTTTCTTTTTCTTCTCCTGTCCTTTTATATCTATAAAATCAATTATTATAAGACCTGAAAGATTTCTTACCCTTATTTGCCTTGGAATTTCCATTGCTGCTTCAATATCTGTATTATAAATTGTCTCTGAATAACTTTTACTTTCAAAACTTCCTGTGTTAACATCAATTGCTGTTAAAGTACTTCCTTCTTCAATAAGTAAATAACCACCTGATGGTAAATAAGCTTTCTCATTGAGAAAATTCAATATTTTTTTGTTCAAATCAAATTTTTCAAATAGAGGGATATCATAATTATAAAACTTTAGTTTCCTTATAAATTCAGGACACCATTTTTTTATATACACTTTAATATCATTATAAAATTTTTCTCCTTCAACTATTATTTCTTCTGTCTTTTCATTTACGAAATCTCTTATTATTCTTGTATGTAACGGTAACTCTTGCCAGAGTGAATATGGAGCATGAAATTTTTTGTCTAATTTTTTTATTCTTTTCCACTCATTATATAAATATTTTGCTTCGTTAACAATGTATCTGGCATCTTTGTTTTCAGCATATGTTCTTATAATAAAACCATCATTTGATGGAATATATTTCTTTACCAGTGTCATTAATCTATTTCTTTCTTTTTTATCTTTTATTTTTTTAGAAATTGTTTTTATTTTTGAATCAGGAATAAAAACGAGATACTTACCTGGTAGTGTAATCCTTGTTGTAAGTTTCATCCCTTTTAATTCCTTTCCCGGTTTAGTAACCTGAACTATTATATTTTCTCCTTCTTTATGAGTTTTTGTTTCAGGTAATAACTGACGAAAATTTTCTTCTCCAAAATATACTTCTTTATCTCCAAAATGCAAAAAACCATTTTCTCTTTTTCCTATGTTAATAAAACTTGCATTAAGTCCCTTATGAATTTTTTCTATTTTCCCTTTATATATATTTCCAACAAAAATATCAGAAGGAATTTTATCAACAAAAAAATATTCAATCTGGTTATTTTCAACCAATACAACCCTTATAAAATAAGAATCACCTGTTATAATTACTTTCATATATTATGTTCCTTATTATTCTTTTTTGATTTCCAACTATTTCTAACAACTTTTTATGAGAAAAACCATTTATCTTTATAATAATTTCAAAAAAATTTTCACTTTTATTTATTTCTCCCAATTCTTTCAGTTTTTCTAAATCCAATTCATCTTTTTCAATTTTATAGACAGCCATTAAAGTTATTACTCCTAAGGAGTGGTTTTCTAAAGGAATCCAGAAACAATCTTTAAATAAAACGCCTTCTACAAGAAATTGATTTATATTTTTTAAAAATTCATTTTCATTTATTTTTTCATCAAAATAAATATCCATAATCTCATTCTCACCTTCAATATATACCGGTAGGGGAGGACCAAAACTTAATTTTGGATGTGGATTAAAACCTTCTGTATATTTTAAAGGTAAATTGGTTCTTCTTAAACACCTCTCAATATGTCTTAATAAATTTTTACTTGATATATACTTTGAAATACCCATTTTTTCATAAATAACTCTTAACCTATAAACATCCTTTGACATAAATTTCCTCTATATTATGAAGAACACCACCATAAACACTTGGTTTTAAATTACCAAACTTATTTCTTACTGCATAAATTACAAGTGGATTTACAGTATGAATAAGGGGTAATTGCTGCTGAACGATTTCCTGCCATCTATCGTAAATGACTTTTCTTTTATTTTCATTAAGTTCTTTTGCTCCTTCATCAAATAAAACATCAATTTCTTTTTCCCACTCCTCAAGAATTTTTTTCTGTCCCATATTCCACAGATGAAGTTGTCCATAACTCATCCATACATTTTTAGAAAAATGTGGTTCTATTCCTCCTGTAAAACCAATTATTACACCTTCCCAATCATTTGTAACATTTAATTTTGTAACAAGTGTATTAAACTCAACTGGCAGAAGATTAACATTCATACCCAATTTTTCAAGGTCATTAATTATAACATTTCCAATCTGGATTCTTTCAAAATTATCACTATTAGTTAATATAGTAAATCTAATCTGGTTATTCTCATTATCAAAAAGTTTTGTCTGTTTGTAGTGGAAACCACCTTTTAGAAGATATTGTCTTGCCTTTGATAGGTTATATTCATAATCAGGTAAATTTTTATTATAATAAAATCCACATGTGGAAGTCATTGGTCCTACCTGTGGAACTGCAAGTCCATTGAAAACATTTTTTATAATGTTTTTTTTATCAATAGAATGTGCAATTGCTTTTCTGAAATATAAATTTTTAAACCATTTAATTTTGTAATTATCAATTGGTGAAAAAACATTCTGATTAAAGGAGAGAAAATTTGAACTAAGTGAAGGTCCTATCTCATAAATTGTAAAATTTTCTTTATTTTGATATGGTTCTAAAACAGAAAAATCCTGCCCTCTTATTGAAATTATATCAATATCTCCTGTCCTGAATTTGAGAATTGTCATATTAGGGTCAGGTATAATAAGAAAAATAATTTTGGGGATATAAGGTAATCTATTCCCTTTCTCATCTTTTTTCCAATATTTCTCATTTTTTTCAAGTATTACCCATTCTCCTGGTCTATACTCTTTCATTTTGTAAGGTCCTGTTCCAATAATATTATTTACTTTTTCATTAACTCCCCATGTACTTGTTATCGTCCCATTTAAAACATTTTTTTCAAGTATATGTTTTGGGAAAATTTCTTGTGTCATTAATTTTAAGAAAGGAGCAAACTTTTCTGGAAGTTGGAATTCAACAGTATAATCATCAACTTTCTTTACATTTATCTTTTTCCCATCAACTGTGAGAACATCTTTGCTACTTGTAGGAATACTTTCATTATAAATCAAGTCATTATATGTAAAAATAACATCATCTGCTGAAAATTTTTCTCCATCATTCCAGTAAACATCATCTCTTAAATAAAAAATCCATTTTTTCCCACTTTTATCTATTTGCCATTTATATGCTAAAGATGGTTTTACTTCCAATGTTACACCATCCATTTCAACAAGCCCTTCAAATATAAAAGTTGTAATATTAGTTGTGCTTGTTTCTTTTGCAATAATAGGATTAAATGACTTTGGGTCAGAGGTAGTTGATAGAGTTATTTGATTTATATCTTTCTGAGTTTGATAAGTTGAACAACCTGAAAATAAAAGTAAAACAAAAATAAAAAATTTTTTCATTTTATAAACTCTTCCATATCTGCCAAAAGTTCATCCATAGATGAATACCTTAAATTCAAATCTGGATTTATTGCTTTCTCTATTATCTTTTTTAACTTATCTGGTATTGGCAAATCATAAGAAATTATTGGTGTTTTCCCAGTGTTTTTTTTATTTGCCCTAATATTTATTCTTTTTAAATAATCTTCATCATTATATCCTTCAATTTGCAGTTTACTTGTAATAACTTCATCAATTGTAACACCAAAACTATAAATATCTGATTGAAATGTCGCATTACCTTCTTCCTGTTCGGGAGCAACATAGGAGATAATTCCAAATTTTGTAACCGTTCCTCCTTTTGGAAAAATATCTTTTCTCCATAGTTTTCCTGGTAATTTTGCAATACCAAAATCAGTAATTTTAACAATCTCCAAATTCTTTGACACCAGAATATTATCTGGTTTAATATCTTTATGAATAATATTATGTTGGTGAATATAACTTAATCCTTTACCTGCTTTATAACAAATTTTTATTATTGTTTCAAATGGAAATTTTTCTCTTTCATATAATATTTCTTTTAGATTTTTCCCATCAACATATTCCATTATCATTGCATAATATCTATTAAATCTCCCGAAATTGAAAACTTTTACAATATTTGGATGGTCAAGTTGCATAGCAATTTCCGCTTCTCTTTCAAATTGACTTATTAGTTTTGATTTTTCAAAAATTCCCGCTTTTAAGTTGAGTATTTTAATAGCAACAGGATTACCATAGGGAGGATGGGCAAGAAACGAATATGCTTTATATACCTTTGTGTATCTTCCTCCTCCAATTACTTCTCCTAAACAATATCCTCCAAAATTTTTATCTCGCATTTTCTTCTTTTTCCTTTGTATTAAGTTTCCTGTTTAAATTTCAGAGCAAGTAGTGAAAAAAAACCTTCTCACTTTTCTTGTGCTTACTAATCTTTTTTATAAAATCCTCCTTCATCCCCGTTGTGTCTATTGAAATACATTACGGCACCAACTCTGTGTGCTAAACTTTGCAACTTCAGTCGGTTTGCAAAGGGGGAAGTATGTCTCCTTCCTTTGAAAAAGGAAGGTTGGGATGGATTTCTCTTTTTTACACTTTCAATTCGCTACTTTTCGGTCAACACAGTTGACTGAGTATTTATATCCCATTTAAATCAGGTAAGTCCAGAGAAACTAATTCAATATCATCAACATTTTTTATATCTTTTTCAAGGTCAACAATTGCTATTTTCCTTTCAACACCATATTCAGAAGATGTAAAAATTGTTAAACACCTTTTATCAAACATAACTTCTTTTGCCTTAGGGTCATGACTTCTTATTAAAACATTCTTTTTTAATTTGCCCATAACTTTTTCAAAATAATCCTTACCAAGTTTAGGTCTTCCTAAAAAACTACCCAGCAATTCTCCTTTTTTTTCAACAAAATCTCCCCATAACATTATAAACCATTTTTTTCCTCCAACTTCAATATTCTCAATATCTAATAATTTTTCAACATCTGGAATTGCTGCATGAACTCCAATTAAATTATTACCTGTAACACACCACGGTAATTTGAGAAATATCTCTTTATAATGATTAAATTCTTCTGGTGAAAGTGCCTCCCAGAAACTAGAAGGAGAGCACTCACAAATAGGATATACCTCATGATTTCCAGCAAGCAAAATTAAATTATCATATTTTTCTCTTTTTTCTAACAAATAATCAATATTTTCTTTTGACCTTTTTCCTCTATCAACATAATCACCAAGGAAAACAACATAATAGTTATTTTTATAGAGAAAATTTTTTAAAATAACTTTTGATGCAATAATATCGCCATGAGTATCACCAACAAAAACACATTTTCCTTTGTCAGGTAAGGTAATTACTCTTTCCATTTGAATATTATTGGCTGGCAGGAGGGATTTTATTCTCTGTTTTTTCTACCTGTTGCTTTAATATACTTTTATTTGTTAATTTGCCCGGAGTAACAGCAAGAATTAAGGAAGAGACAATAAAAATTATTGCTAAAATAGTTGTAATTCTATTTAAAATAGTAGGCGTCTCTGCCCCAAAAACAGTTTCCATTCCTCCACCACCAAAAATATTAGCCATAGAAGAACCTTTGCCACTTTGTATCAAAACAAAAAACATTAAAAGAAGACAGACAATAATATGAAAAACTAAAAGAAAAGTGTACATTTTTTCTCCCTTTTAATCAACTCAAATTTTTTTATAATTATTTCTCTTTCCCCCTTCCCTTCCTCTCCCTTAAAGAAAAATTTCTTATACTTTATAATTAATAATTCTTAAAAATTTATCAATATCTAAACTTGCTCCACCAACCAAAACACCGTCAATATCTTTTTCCTTCATTAAATCATCTATATTATCAGGACTTACACTCCCTCCATAAATAACTCTTATTAAATCTGCAATTTCCTGATTATAATTTTCTCCAATCCATTTTCTTATAAAAGTATGAACTTCTTCTGCTTGTTGTGGAGTTGCATTTTTCCCAGTTCCAATTGCCCAGACAGGTTCATATGCGATTGTCAGTTGTTCAATATATTCAAAATCAGATAGACATTTTTCCAGTTGTTTTTTAATAATATCAAATGTTTTATTGCTTTCTCTTTCTTCTAATTTTTCACCAATACACAGAATTGGTTTTAGTTTATATTGAATAACTTTTTTAACTTTTTTATTTATAATTTCATCTATTTCACCAAAAATATTTCTCCTTTCTGAATGTCCACAAATAACATACTCAACACCTATATCTTTCAGCATCAAAGGAGAAATTTCTCCTGTAAAAGCACCTTTCTCTTCATAAAAAACATTCTGAGCCCCTAAAAGTAATGAGGAATTTCTAATAATATCAGAAATGGGATATAGAGATGTAAAAGGAGGACAAATAAGAATTTCTCTATCATTATAATTTCCAATATTCTTAATTAAATTCGTCACAAATTCAATTGATTCAGAAGGTGTTTTATTCATTTTCCAATTTCCTGCTATTAATGTTTTTCTCATTTAAAAACTCCTATTTTTTTAATACATCAATTCCAGGGAGAGTACCTTTTTCTAAAAATTCAAGAGAAGCACCACCACCGGTAGAAATATGAGAAATCTTATCTGCAACACCTGCCTTATTAACAGCAGCAATTGAATCCCCTCCTCCTATAACAGAAAATGCATTTGAATTTGCCACTGCTTTTGCTATTTCAATTGTCCCTTTTGCAAATTTATCAATTTCAAATATTCCCATAGGTCCATTCCAGAAAATTGTTTTTGCCCTATTGACACAATCAGTATATTCTTCAATTGCCTGTGGTCCTATATCAACTCCAATCCATCCCTGAGGAATAGTTCCTCTTTCGGTAATTAACACTTCTGCATCAGGAGAAATTTTATTTACAATAATATGGTCAAGTGGAGTATGAAACTCCAAGTGCCTTTTATTTACTTCTTTTATAATTTCTTTTGCAAGAGGTATTGCTTCTTCATCAACTTTTGAACTACCTATTTCCCAGTGTTTTGCCTTTATAAATGTATAAGCCATAACTCCACCTGTAATTAGAGTGTCAACTTTATCAATCAAATTTTTTATCATTCCTATTTTATCAACAACTTTTGCTCCCCCAATAATTAAAAGAAAGGGCTTTTCGGGATTTGATAAAAGTTTTGATAAGGCATCAACCTCCTTTTTAATTAGAAAACCAGCAGCAGTGTCTTTACAATACTTTGTTATCTGATAAATTGAAGCATGCTCTCTATGACAGGCAGCGAAAGCATCATTAACATATGCATCAGCAAGTGAAGCAAGTTGTTTTGCAAATTCATCATTTCCTTCTTCTTCTTCTTTGTGAAATCTTAAATTTTCTAAAAGTAATACATCTCCTTTTTTTAAATTTTCAACTACTTTTTTTACTTCATCACCAACACAATCAGGAACAAATTTAACTTCTTTATTTAGTAATTCACTTAATCTTTCTGCAACAGGCCTTAAACTCATTTCAGGAACAACTTTTCCTTTTGGTCTGCCCAAATGAGAAGATATAATTAAAATAGCACCCTGTGAAAGAAGATAATTTATTGTAGGTAATGAGGCAGTTATTCTTGTATCATCAGTTATCCTGCCATTTTCAATAGGTACATTAAAATCAACTCTCAAAAAAACTTTTTTACCGCTATAATTTTGTTCTTCTATCGTCTTAATTTCCATTTTACCTCCTTCTTACTGTAAAGGTTCTGCCAAAATTGGTTAATTAAATTCACTCCCCACTTTCTCACAAAGACAAATGAAATGTGAAAAGTGAAAATCCATCCCCTCGGGCATAGCCCTACGGGCGAGCCCACCTTCCTTTATAAAAGGAAGGAGTATCTTCCCCCTTTCACAAACCGACTAAAGTTGCTTACCTTGTTTCTCAGAGTTGGTGCGTTATCGTTTCCCAGATAGCACAACGGGACTTAGGGGGATTTATAATTAAAATCCATCCCGGCCTTCCCTTAGTAAGGGAAGGAGTATTTCCCTCATTACTTCCCCCTTTAGTAAACCGACTAAAGTTGCAAAGTTTAGCACACAGAGTTGGTGCCGTAATGTATTTCAATAGGCACAACGGGGATTGAGGGGAATTTGAAGAGGGATTGTTCTACACAGGCAGTTTAAAATATAGCATACGAACCATCCCTACGCCGAAGCGATAAGTTATGCTTACGGGATTTTTATTTTTCATCTTTCTTTCATCTAAGTTTTTGACACTACCACTGTAAACATTCATTTCTCTACCTGTATAGAAAAATTTTTATATCCCCTTCTTTCTTATCCTAAATCTCCGTTCCTCCCCTGTTATAAATAGGGAATCTTTGCTCTCTTTATAAATTCCCTTTTTCAACCATAAATTTCAAAAGGTCAACAACTCTGCAACTATATCCCCATTCATTATCATACCAGCCAAGAACTTTTACCATATTTCCAATTATATATGTCAAAGGTGCATCATAAATTGAAGAATATGGGTTCTTAACAAAGTCCTTAGAAACAAGTTCATCTTCTGAATATTTCAAAATTCCTTTTAAATATGTTTCTGCTGCTTCTTTAAAAGCAGTATTTACTGTTTGTATATCAACTTCTTTTTCAAGTTCAGCAACAAAATCAACAATAGAAACAGTTGGAGTAGGAACTCTTATTGCAAGCCCATTCATTTTTCCATTTAATTTTGGTATAACTTTCCCAATTGCTTTTGCTGCCCCGGTTGTTGTAGGAATCATAGAAAGTGCCGCAGCCCTTGCCCTTCTTAAATCCTTATGTGGCAGGTCTAAAATTCTCTGGTCATTTGTATATGAATGTATTGTAGTCATAAGTCCTTTTACAACGCCAAAATTATCATCAAGGACTTTTACAAGAGGAGCAAGACAATTTGTTGTACATGAAGCATTTGATATTATTGTATGATTTTTAGGGTCATACATATTTTCATTTACTCCCATAACTATTGTTAAATCTTCACCCTTTGCAGGGGCAGTAATTACAACTTTTTTTGCACCACCAACAAGATGAAATGATGCTTTTTCTTTATCTGTAAAAAGTCCTGTTGATTCAACAACAATATCAACCCCAATATCTTTCCATGGCAATTTTGAAGGGTCTTTTTCAGCAAAAACTATATATTCTTTTCCATCAATTACTAATTTGTTATCTTTTCCTTCAACAGTACCAGGATAAATCCCATAATTTGAGTCGTATTTAAAAAGATATGCAAGTGTCTTTGCATCAGTAATATCGTTAAAAGCAACAAAATCTATTTCAGGAAAACTCTTTTCAAGAGCACTTCTCAAAACCAGTCTTCCTATTCTACCAAATCCATTTATTCCAACTTTCACCGCCATAATTTCCTCCTTTTTAATTTATTTTTATATTTTGTTTATTTTAACACTAAATTTTTTAATTGTAAATACAATTACAAAATTGTCTTAGCAATTGTAATAACAATTACATTTTTTGCTCCTGCTTTTTTTAATATCTTTTTCAATTCATTTGTCGTTGCTCCTGTTGTAAAAACATCATCAACAAGTAAAATTTTTTTATCCTTTATTGAAGATGTTTTTCTTACTTTAAATGTATTTAAAACATTTTTTTCTCTTTCTGAACCACTTAGTTCTACCTGTGATGGAGTATTTTTTGTCTTAACAACCCCATCTATCAATACATCTTTGCCAAATAATTTTCCTAAATAAACAGAAATAATTGCTGATTGGTTAAAAGTTCTTGAAAACTCTTTTTTCCAATGAAGAGGAACAGGAATAATTAAATCAAATTCAGGTATTTTTTCTTTTAAATTATCATATACAAAAAGGGCAAGTTTCTTTCCATAAAATTTCTTTTTACCATACTTAAATTTATGTATTGCATTTTTTATAGGACCTTCATAAGCAGCAACATGATAAAATAAAGTGTCTGAGTTTTGATAAAAAATAATTTCTTTCTCACAATTTTGGCAAAATCCATACTTACTCAACTTTTCCTTTTTGTCGCATCCATAACATTTTTGGTCCTGAAATAAATTTAAAAATAGACATAAGGCATTGTTTGTCTTACAATAAATTGTATGAAAAAACAACTTAAACATATTTATATCTCCAAAGAGTTTTTTATAAATTTTATCATATCATTTTTAATTTTCACCTTTATTTTTCTCATAAATGGTATTTTTAAAGCAATAGAAATTATTATTAAAGGTGCTTCCTTTTTTTCAGTAGTTAAAGTTCTTATTTATTTTTTCCTTTCTTCATTACCATATATTTTTCCTTTAACCCTTTTAAGTTCTTCAACATCTGTCTTTTCAAGATTAACTCATGACAGAGAAATCCAGATATTTTCATTTTCTGGAATAAATCCCCTTATTCTTACAAAAAATCTTTTAATTTTTGCTGTTTTATGTTCTATTTTACTTATTTATTACAATTTACTTATATTTCCATCTATTAAATATCAAAGTAGAAAAACAATTTATAATTTAACTGCAAAAAATCCTATTGCCTTTTTTCAACCAAAAACAATTATAAATGACTTTCCTAACTTTTCTATATATATTGGCGATTTATCAAAGGACTTAAACTTTAAAAACCTTTCTATTATACAGAAAAGTGATAAAATAACACTTTTTATAAAAGCAGAAGAAGGTAAAATAAATTATGTACCAGAAACAAATAACATAATTTTTTTAATGAAAAATGGATTTATAACATCTCAGGCATCAAATAAAATCTCAAAATTGGACTTTTCCGAATATACCTTTCATATTGAACTTCCAGAAAGTTTTTCATTTAAAGAACCACAAAAAAAATTATCAGAATTGCCTCTATCTCAATTAAAAATTAAAAATAATATTGATGCAAATATTGAAATAAATGAAAGAATCTCTTTTGGAATTACACCTTTAATTTTTGTTTTTCTTGGAATTGGTATAGGAATGAAATTAAAAAATAAAAGCAGGGTCTTATGTATTGGAGTAGCAGGAGCAACAAGTTTATTTTTCTTTTTATTTTTGATTTTAGGAGAAATTATTGCTAAAAAATTAAATTTTAGTTTGTTTGTCTATTTACCTGTTCTTATTTTCACCTTTATAACATATTATTTAAATAAGTTTTCAGTTAGATAATTTGAACAGTTTGGCAGAATTGGTACTTCCCACTTTGAAAAAGTTAAGATAAAAGAACCTGGTTCTCACAGAGAACCGGGTTCTTGAAAAAATAAGATAACGGGGAATTTTAAAAATTGTCGCTTTTGTGCTTTAAAAATATTATTTGATAAAATGGTAAAAATAAAATATATTCTTTTTAATTTTTTTAAGTTATTTTTAATTTCTTCTTTATGCCTTCTTTCTTTATTTTTTATAATCCAGATTCTTGAGGACTTACCAGATATAATTTCAGGAAGCCAAAAATTTTTATTATCAAATTATATTCTTACACTTCCTTCTTCATTTGTTCTCATTTCTCCTCTTATAACCCTTCTTTCTGGGATGTTTTTTGTTTCCGAGATGGTAAAGGCAAATGAAATAAAAATATTTGAAATATCAGGGATAAATTCATTAAAAATTTTCTCTATGTTTCTTTTTGCCTCATTAATAATAAGTTCATTTACATTTTATATAAAAAATTATGTTGTCCCAAAAACCATAAAAGGAAATGAATATCAAACATCAATTTCTTTTTCATCCCCTTCATTTCTTTTCAAATCAGACAGGTATGAGAAAGATGGAAAATTTATAAATATAGAGATTTCAATAATTTTAGAAGATGGTAGTATAACTTCAATAAGAGCAAAAGAAGGAATTGAGAAGGAGAAAAATCTCTGGACATTTAAAGAAGGAAAATTCTACTTAATTGATAAAAATACAAATTTAAAAAAAGAAGAAAATTTTAATTCAAAAACATTTGAATTACCAATAACATCTGAAATTTTGTTAGTTGCTGGTAAAAACCCGGATTCAATTTTTATAAATCAACTAAAAAGCACAATAAAGGAATTGAAAAAAATGGGATTTTCGCCATTTTTATTAGAAACATATTTTAATGAGAAAATTGCATATCCCTTACTTAATCTTTTTATTCTTTTTGCTATTTTCCCATTTTTTCTTAGTAAACAGAAAATTACGAGATTTCTTGTTTTAAGTTTAACAATTGTTATTGGATTTTTAAGTTATGGGATTTATTCATTTCTTATAGCACTATCAAAATCAGGTAAAATCCCACCTTTTTTTGGTTGTTGGGGACTACATCTTTTTGTTTTTATATCTTTTCTCTTTACCCTATTCAAATTCAGATAGGGATTAAAATAATTAACTACTTTACTTATATTTTTTAAAAACTACCTTTATTCCTTCTCTCCACTTTTATAAACCAACTGAAATAGCAGATATTAACAAAACTGATTTGAGAGTTCTTCAAAACCATTTGTTGTATTGAGGATTCTAATTCTTTTCTATAAATTGATTTATGTAATTTATGAAATTGTAGAAATCATCTAAGTGCTTATGCAAAATCTCATAAATTTTGGTCAGGTCTATATCAACATATTCATGAACTAAAATATTTCTTAATCCAGCCATTCCACGAATTTTTTTACTAAATTCTATTGGAATTATATTCTTTTCTCCTAATTTGTCTATAATGTCTACATAGTCTTAAATTTGGTTTTCATTCAGTGTAGCTAAAATATGATTGCCTACATCAATGAGCACCTGAATAGAAAGTTGTAAACCATGACAGATTATCCATTGTTTGCTTAAAGATGAAGAAAACTCTTCAAAAGATATGCTTTTGGATTTTTCTAATTCTTTTAGATACCGCTTTAACTCTTTAAATTTCTCTTTAATTATTTCTTTGTCAATCACTTATTCTCCTGTTGTTTTATAAACTGCCTAAAATCAGCATATTTATTGATAGTATTAACTTGAAATTGGATACGATTCTTTTCGTTTTTAGAGTAAATAACCTTGCCAAAATATAAAACTCTATGTTTAAGTAAAGTATTCGCATCATTAAGAATAACTAAATCTATATTATTTGTTTTCAGTAATTTAATTAAATCTGTTAATATCTCTGCTTTATATCCATATCTATATGATTGCTCATTAATTTGTCCTTTGTCTATTATTATACCTATATCAATATCGCTAAGAACATTATCTTTTTCTTGTGCTACTGAACCAAAAACATAAGCAACTTCTATTTCCGGGTGTTTTTGAAAATACTCTTTTAGAATTGTCTTAATTTCATTTACACTTTTTCTCATTTTCTAATATCAACTTGTCGTTTTATATACAGAAATAACTTATTCCTCTTCAATAACTTTTTCTGCATAAAGAAATGCTGCCCTTATATCTTCTTTTTTTAGACAGGGGTATTCTTTAAGAATATCCTTCTCTTTCCAGTTTTGAGCGACCAATTTAACAATTAATTCAACAGGAATACGTGTCATATGGATAATTGGTTTGCCTAATAAAATTTTTGGATTTATTTCTATTCTATTCATAAAATTTTCCATTATTTCCCTCTATATTAAAATTAGGTTCTGCCAAATTTGGCTAAGTATTTTAAGTGGTTTTTCCCTGGTTTTAGAGCCGTTTTTACGGTACTCTGGGTTTTCTTAAATCCCCCTCTCCTTAATCTCCCCTGCCCCCACCTACAAACAACGGCGGGACTTACAGCCCGAGAATAAGAAATGGACCCCTTCCCTTTCCTTTTGCCCCTTCCTTTGACAAAGGAAGGTGGGGATGGATTTGTATTAAATCCCCCTCAATCCCCCTTTTTCAAAGGGGGATGTAGTAATTCTCCCCTTGGTAAAGGGGAGTTAGTGGGAATGTTTATTTTCTATCTCTTTCTTGACACTACTTAAAATTATACAGCAAAAATAAAATATTATCAAGGATTTTGAACTATATCCCGGTATCTTATTGCTAATTCCCATTTATATTTTCGCCACAGAGACAATAAGCACAATTTTTCCCCGTTGTGCTTAGTCCAACAAAATTACATCCATACCTCTGTGTAATACCCTATAAATTGGTCTCTTTCAAAAAAACTGCCTTTATTCCTTCTCTCCATGGGAATCTGAAAAAACTCCCTTTATAAATAAATCCACTTTTTTCACATATCTGTTTTAATGTTTTTAGAGAAAAATAAAAAAGATGTTCTGGTATGCTCAATTAATTATTTAGAAATATTTTGGGATTTTTTACAAAATATAAAATTTTGATATAATTTAAAATTATTATAAATTTAAATTATTCTTATGATAAAAATAAATATTATTCTCAATATAGGGAAAAAACCAAGTGGAGCAGGAAGGCCAATAATTGAATTTTCTAATCAGTTATATAAAAACAACTCTGTTGTAATTTATAAACCATTTAACCCAGAATATAAAAAAGGGGTAGAGTATAAGTTTAGAGAAATAATTGGATATATTTTAAAAGGGAGAGAGTATAAACAAAAATGGATTGAGTGCAAACCAAAGGTTTTTATTATTCCCAAGTGCAAAGAAAAATTTATTAGGGATGCTGACATTTTATTTTTTCGTTCACCAAAATTTTTAGAAGAAATAGGACATTTTTCTTTATCTAAGGGAAAAAAAGTAATGAGGGTTTCTGACATATTTTTTGCTTTAAATCCACCAAAGAATATTCCTTCCGATATTTATATAATTACATCTTCAACAATGGTTAAATCATTACTCCAGCAGAAATTTCCTGATAAAAGAATTTTTCTTGTAGTTAATGGGGTTAATCTTAATTTTTTTGGTTTTCCAGAAAGAAAACCAATTTTTAATGGAAGAATAGGGATGGTTTATTATTCAGGAAAAAACCCCGAACATAAAGGAATGGAAGATGGTTTCTGGGTTATGAACATGTTAAAAGAGAAATATCCTTCATTAGAATTTTATCTATTGGGCTGGGAAAAAGAGAAAAAAATTCCCCCATTTGTAAAATTTACAGAAGGATTAACTTCAGAAAAAGTAAGAGAATTTTATAGACAAATTGATATTCTTATTTACCCAAGTAAATTAGATGCATGCCCAAATCCACCTATGGAAGGTATGGCAAGTAAATGTGCAGTAATTACCACAAATGTAGGAGGAATTGCAGATTTTGTTATTCCTGGCGTAACAGCCCTTGTGAATGAACCAGGGGAAAAAGCAGAAATGCTTAAAAACGCTATTGCCTTAATTGAAAATAAAAAACTCTGGGAAAAAATTTCAAATGCTGGATATGAAAAAATAAAAGAATTTAGTTATGAAAAACAAGGGCAGAAATTGGAAAATGTATTTTTACAGATTTTAAATGACAAAAATTAACTTTATAAAGAGAAAAAATGAATATAGGAATGATTTTAGAAGATGAGTTTCCACCTGATATTAGAGTTGAAAAAGAAGCACAAGTTTTATTATCTCAACATTTTAATCTCCATTTACTTTCAGCAGTAAAAAAACAGGAAGAAAAAAGAAAAGAATATAAAGGAATATTAGTTGAACAAAAGCCTATTATATATCCTAATGTATATCATCACCTTTTGGATAAATTAAATTTTCTTAGAGGGAAAGAGACGTTATTTCATAAACAAATAGAACAATTTGTAAAAAGAAACAAAATTGAAATAATACATGCTCATGATTTGCCAGTTGCTTTTGTTTCACTAAAGATAGCCAAAAAACTTGGTATTCCTATAATCGCTGATCTACATGAAAATTATCCATATTATAAATTGATAAAAAAAAGAAAAAATACAAAAAGATTCAGATATTGGTTGAATATAGAAAAAAAAGTTGTAAAGGAATCTAATTTTATTATAACCACCTGTGAAGAAATGAGAGAAAGAATTTTATCAGAACATTGCATACCATCAGAAAAAATTTATGTTGTTCCTAATTATTATGGAGGAGAATTTGAAAATATTGTTGTTGATAAAAGTATATTAGAAAAATACTCACAAAAATTTATGATTCTATATAGTGGAGTTGTATCTTTACATAAAGGGATAGAGACATTGATAAAATCAATGGAGTATCTTAAAAATTACCCTGAAATTGTATTATGCATTGTTGGAGTTAAAAAGAACAAAGAGGAATTCGAAAAATTAGCAAAAACGTTGCATGTTGAGGAAAAAATTGAATTTATAAAATGGCAACCAATAGAAAAAACCTACTCTTTTTATTTAGCCAGTTCTGTTTGTTCTGTACCTTTTGAAAAAAATGTACAAACTGATTGTTCATCTCCTCACAAACTATTTCAGTATATGCAATGTAAAAAGCCTGTTTTAGTTAGTAATTGTAATTCTCTTATAAGAATAGTTGAAAAATCCAATTGTGGCTTTGTCTTTGAATGCGGGCATCCAAAAGATTTAGCAGATAAAATTTTAATTTTATATAAAAATAAAAAGTTGAGAATTGAAATGGGAGAAAATAGTGCGAGATCTGTTAAAAATAACTATAATTTTGAAATAGCAGGTAGCCAATTATCACTTCTTTATAATAATTTAACAAAATGGTTCAAAAAATGAAAAAAGTCCTGATTATTACATATCATTTTCCACCATCAAAAAAAGTAGGTGTATTAAGAATAAAGGGATTAGCAAAGTACTTACCTGAATTTGGTTGGGAACCAGTTTTTGTTATTCCTCTTTTACAACAGGAACCAGAAATTAATTCTCAAATTATAGAAACTCATCCGCCATATCAAAAGTTTTTTAAGTATTATTTTTCAAAGGCAAAAAAAAGAATAAAAAAAATTTCTTTACCTCTTCCCCCATTTCATAAAAGAGTGAAAAGTTTTTTCCGCGGGATGATTGATATTCCTGATAATAGAATTGGATGGTTGCCATTTGCCTATGAGGCAGGAAAAAATTTAATAGAAAAAGAAAAAATAAATCATATGATAAGTATTCTTGGACCTGCTACCTGTCATTTAGTAGGTAGTAATTTAAAAAAGAGATATAAAAATATCTTCTGGATAGCAGATTTCAGAGACCCCTGGACACTTTACAAAAATAATACCCTGATAAATAAATATAAAAGAAATCTTGAAATAGAAACTTTAAAGGAAGCAGATGCAATTACAATTGTTACAAGAAAATTGGCTTATGATATGAAAAAAATTCACAAAAATAAAGATATCTATTTTATCCCTAATGGCTTTGACCCTGAAGAAATTGATTTGCAACCACAAAAATTAACTGAAAATTTTACCATAACACATACTGGTTCCCTTTTTATAAATAAAAGGAGCCCAGAACTATTATTTAAAGCACTTTCCGAACTAATAAAAGAACAAAAAATAAAGGCAAATGATATTTCTATAAGATTTTTTGGTAAAAATCAAAATTGGGTATTGCCTCTGGCAGAAAAATATGGATTAAAAGATGTTGTTAAGTATTATGGAGAAAGAGAAAGAAAAGAGTGTTTAAAAAAACAAAGAGAAAGTCAACTTTTACTTATTATACAGGTAGAAGGAAAAGGAGAAGAAGGATGTTTAACTGGCAAAATTTTTGAGTATCTTACAAGTTTTAGACCAATTCTTTCAATTGGAGACAAAGATAATGAAGTATCTAATCTCCTTAAAGAAACAGATTCAGGTATTCACTGCACAACAGTTTGTGAACTGAAAGAAACAGTACTAAAATATTATAGGGAATGGGAAGAAAAAGGATATATTGGTTACTCAGGGATAAAAGAAGAAATTATGAAATATAGTCATAGAGAAATGGCTAAAAAATTTGCTGATATTTTAAATAAAAATAATTAGATGAATAATATAAAAGATATTCGCCATAGAATTGAAAGATTTTTTAAACAATTAGTTGGGCTGGAAGTATGGAGTAAAATAGAAGTTTTTTGCCCATATGAAATGATAGGTAATTATTGTGTATCCTTTTTAGATAAAATTAATAGTGATTCAATAATTTATTCACTTGGAGTTGGTAGAGATATATCCTTTGATTTAGATTTAATAAATAAAAAGGGAGTTATTGTTCATGCCTTTGACCCAACTCCTATAGCAAAAAATTGGATACAATCAAAAAATCTTCCAAAAAATTTCAAATTTTATCCTTATGGAATAGCTAATTTTAATGGATCCGCTGAATTTCATATTCCCTCTAATCCCAAAAGCACTTCATACTCTCTTTTAGATTCTGGGAAAACATTGGGTACAGTAAAATATCCTGTGAAAAGATTAAAAGAGGTAATGAAAGAATTAGGACATACTAAAATAGATATTTTGAAAATAGATATAGAAGGTGGAGAATATATGGTTATTGAAGACATAATAAATTCAGAGATTAAGGTTATTCAATTACTTGTAGAATTCCACCATAGATACAAAAAAATTGGACTTTATAAAACTAAACAAACAATAAAACAATTAAGAGAAAACGGATACAAAATTTTTTATATTTCTCCTGATGGAGAAGAATATTCTTTTATTAAATATAATGAAATTTTCAATAAATAAAAAAGCAACACTATGTTTAACATTAAACGATTTTCATCCTAATCAGGATGATATTGATAGGTTTATTAAGAAAAATAAAAAACTCTCATTTGAGGGATTAAAATTTTTTCCTATAAGTAAATTTTATTTTCAATCACATAAAAGAAAAAGTTATCAATATTATTTTATTTTTAAAAAAATAAACAAAATACGAATGGCATATGCACAATGGAAAGGGACAGAAATTCCAAAAGGAAGTTTTAAATATCTAATAAGAGTTGATGATTTTCCTCACTGGGAAAAAAATTATAAGGAATTTTTAAAGTTTGCTGAGTTATTCAGTAAATATAATATACCATTTTTATTGGGAGTAACTCCTTTTCTCTCATTAAATCCAAAGTCAATTTACAATACTAAATTTAAGTTTCTTGATGATAATGAAGTAAAAATTTTAAAAGAATTTTCAAATATAGAAATATCTTTGCATGGATTAACCCATCAGTCAGTCAATAAAAAAAGAACAACTGAATTTATTGGATTAACTGATGGAGAAGTAGAAGAAAAATTAACATTAGGAATAAAACTATTAGAAGAAAAACAAATATTTCCTATTGCTTTTATTCCTCCTTTTGATAAAATTGACAAAAATAATTTTGAGATAATTAAAAAACACTTCAAAATTATCTGTGGTGGATTTGACACTGCTAAATATGTGGGATATTTAATTACCCCATGTATTGTTGACAATAAAACTGCATTTGTTCCCTCTTATTTTCCATTATCAGGTAATATAAACGAAATACATAATTTCCTTTTAGATATAGAAGAAGAAAATATCATTGTTCCAATAACTATCCATTGGACATATGAGGTAAATAATCTTGAAAGAGTTGAAAATTTCTTAAAATTTATAGAGAAAAAAGTTATTTCTTGGAAGGATTTTTTAAGTACTACTGAAAACCTGTAATTTCTTCTTATTTTTTTCTTATATCCCCATTAATAACTTCATTATATATTTCAATTAGTTTTTTTGTAACAACATCTATTGCATGATATTTTTCAAAATACTCTCTACTTTTTTTACCAATTTCATGTCTTAACTTACCATCTTTTATCAATTTCTCTAATTGGACATAAAGATTATCAATAGAAGCAGAAACTATAGGCAATTCCTCAGGATAAAACTTTCTGTAATTCTCATTTATATAACAAATTACTGGTTTACCACATCCCATTGCCTCTATAGAAAAAATTCCATAAGTCCCAATTAAAATTTGGTCAATTACTATATCAGCATTTAAAACCTCATTTAATATTTGTTCATTCGGAATATTTTCAAGAATTTTGAATGTAAATTTATATTTTTTTTCCAGCTCTTTAATTACTTCAATAATTTTTTCTGTTCCTTTAAATTCCCTATTTGAAGGGGCATGAATAATAACTGGCTCTTTTTTTTCTAAAGAAGGAAATCTAAAAATAGAAATATCAGAAATTTGTGGAAGAAAAAAGATTTTTTTAAAATAATCTTTTATATAATAAAAAAGTTCTCCATCACTAACTATAGCAGCATCAACAAATTTACTGATTTTTTTTATTTTTTCCAATCTTTTTTTCTCTTTTTTAGGATTTGACTTAATTTCTGACAAAAATGGATTTATTTTCATGCCAATAGAATAAATCCTAATATCACTTCCCCAAAACTGCATAATTATTTTTTTATTTAATTTTTTCAAAATATATAAGTCAGCGTTGTTTTTGAAAAATGATGTATTAAAATGGAAGTGAAAAATGTCATAATTAAAAATAGCATGCCAAAAATTCTTCATTAAAATGAAATATCTCGGGATTCTATTTTTGCCATCAAAAATTCCCTTCTGTTCGTAAAATTTCTTCTTTTTAAAAAATAAATAATCAGCATTTATTCTTTGTTGCCTCAAACCTTTTACAAATAAGTATGGTTGATTTGAAATATTAGAGGGCAGATGAAGTATATTCATTTTCTTTCCTTTATTTTTTTTGCCGGAACTCCTGCCCAAATCTCAAAAGGAGGGATATTTTTTGTTACAACTGCACCTGCTCCTATAACTACTCCTTTTCCAATTTTCACACCTGGTAAAATTATAGAGCCAGCGCCAATATCAGAATTTTCTTCTATTTCCACAGGAGCAAATTCAACAGGTGCTTCAATTATAGGAATATCAAGAAAAGATAGATTATGCTGGGAAGTTATGATAATAACTTTTGGACCAATTCCAACATTATCTTTAATTATCAAACCACCAGCACTATGAAAAAAAGAGTGGGGGCCAATCCATACATTATTTCCTATTTTCATTAAACTTTTATAATAACTATGTAAAATTGTATAATGTCCTATGTAAACATTATTTCCAATTTCTATATTCTCAGGATGGAAAATTAATACTCCTTTTTCAAAAATTACATTTTTCCCAACTTTTTTTATTTTATCTCTTTTAATTTTACCGTCACCATGTGAGAAATAAAGTTTTTGTTCCTTTTTCATTGTAATATTTCTTTCAATTTTTCAGTTATTTTTTTTACATCTCTTTCAGTTATATCTTTATTAAAAGGTAAAGCAACTAATTTTTTAGATAATTCATAGCTTACAGCAAAATCATAAGGACTAACACTACATTTATCTTTAACTTGTTTTGTGGAATAATCTTTAACTATTTACTTTCTAAATTCTGATATCGCTATGATTTATACGAATTTTGTAATCATTAAAGATGAATAGTCATCTCCACCTTCCTTTCATGTTAAACCAAATATTTGAATAAAAACTCCAAAAATCGCAATTTGAACATTCAGAAATACTATTTTGGTTATTTAACATATTCTCCCGAATTTGCCTTATTTTGTCTTGTGAATAAATTTCCAGCAGAGAATTTCTTTGGATATTTCCTAATAATAAATTACCATTTTCTCTTGTTGAAAGAGCCTCACAGCAGGGATAGACATTTCCATTAATATCTATGACAACAGCTATCCATGGGCTGAGGCAGGGATATCTTTTCCTTTTCACTTGGGTACAAATATCTTTTGTTTCTATTTTACCCCCCCAGTTTAGAAGCGGTCTAACATAAATACTGTCACTTGGACCAATAAAATATTTCCAGAAATTTTTAAATCCTTCAATTTCGGAAGCAGTCTTTTTTGTATCCATTATTTGGATAATCACCCTAGGTCCCTTTCCTATTTTTTCCCGAATTTCCAAAAAGTTTTTTATGTTACTTACCACCAAGTCAAACTTATCTACTCCCATCATCCACTCATAAGTGTTACGACTACCTGCGTTTAGGCTAAATAGAATCCTATCATTTTTACAGAGTAATCTGCAAAGCATTTCAGATTTTTCTTCATCTAAAAGTGTTGCATTTGTATCTATATGAATTGGAACATTTGGACATTTTATCTTTAGATATTCTATTGCCTCGAGTAATTTATTATAAAACAATGGCTCTCCAAGACCTACAGGCGTGAAAGTAGTTTTTTTCGTTAGCAAGTGTGTCATTTCATCAACCGTTTTCTTAAAAAGATAAAAGTCTATATCTCCAGATTTAACATTTTTGTGTTTTGGACGAGGACACATCCAACATTTCAGATTACACCTTGTTGTTATTTCAATATTCATTGCGTATGGGACCTTATCAAGTAACTGTCTCCTTTTGTATATCTTATATATAAACGCCGAGCCCATTTTTCGTTTAATATGCTCTGATGTCTTATTTGTTAATCTCATTGCCTATTTCCTACCTCTATAAGTTTTTGACTTATATGTATCAAGTCATCTTCTGTCATTTTCGGATACAAAGGTAATGCCATGCTTTGCTCAAAAGCAATTCGTGCATTAGGAAAATCATTAGCATTAAAACCATACTTGTTTCTATAGTATTTGGTTTGATGTATAGCATAAGTACCAATATTAGTTTCTATTCCTAACTCTCTTAATTTGTCTATTAACCTATCTCTATTAATACCAGTTTTGAGAAGGATTACATAAGACTGGTAAATATGATTTGCACCATTAATTGTCTGTGGAGTTTTAATCCATGATACTTTTGATAACAGTTCGGTGTAAAGTTGTGCTAATTTTTGCCGTTTAGATATAATTTCATCTATCTTATACATCTGAACAATTCCAATCGCCGCCTGCATTTCAGTCATTCTGCTATTAAAACCGACTGAAACAAAATCGTTTTTGTTTTCGTAATATTCCATTCCATGATTCCTTAGTTTTCGTAACTTGTCATCTAATTCATCATTATTGGTAGTAATTATACCCCCTTCACCTGTAGTGATTACCTTGCGAGGATGAAAACTGAAGCACCCAAGGTCTCCAAAAGACCC